>JAABUP010000173.1_pt1 | contig 145203 bp, 242 predicted proteins | sample 5559201 | NCBI WGS metagenome assembly JAABUP01 (sample SAMN10711887, study PRJNA513373) | rock metagenome | isolation source: Antarctica rocks | place: Antarctica | reverse complement strand
AGGTTCACTTTCGAATCGCAACGATTCGTGGATACTCGCCTACCCTTCGGCTGTCGATCATCACCATTCCTGTTCAATCTCTACGCCGAAGCTTTCTATTGGATCCTTGAATCCAATGGCATCCCGCTGTCTCACTACCTCGACGGTTTCTTCGGATGCAGCGCAAACCCGCTTGAGGCTCTTGCCGCCTTCAACTCGCTTGCGTCCCACCTGGGAATAAGCGTCCAAGCCCGCAAGCTCGAGAGCGGCACCAAGCTGGAGATCCTTGGAATCCTCATCGACAGTGCCAACGGAATGGCTTCTATCACCCCCGAGAGACGCGTCAAGCTATTGGCCCTACTGAACAACACGCTCTCCAGGGATACGGCGTCCGCCCTCGAGCTACTAGCAATAGCAGGCCACCTGGTGTCTGTTTGTCGTATATGTCCGCCCGGTCGGGCGTTCCTGCGGCGAATCTACGATGCCAGTCACGATCTCCACATACCCAGCCGAAGGAGAATTCCACACTCGGCGAAGCTGGACTTGCGTTGGTGGAGGGATGTTCTCCGAGACTGGGACGGTATACGCCTCATCCTCCCTGACCGGCCAAGGGTTGAGTTATGGACGGACGCGTCAACCACGGTGGGCTTCGGAGGTCACCTTGGCCCACAGGACCGACCAACTGCGGCCTGGTGTACGGTCATACCGGCTCGCCTCAAAAACAGGGACATCATGACCCTTTTGCGCTGCCTCAATCCCTAAGGCGATGGTCAGGTCTATTGAGGGGAGCCACGGTGGAATGCTTTGTGGACAACACGGTCCTGGCTGCCGCGCTCACATCAGGTTCTTGCCGCCACCGCCCTTGTCAAGCCGTCATCAGGTCTACCTTCCACTTTGCGATGACGTACGACGTAAAAATCGCTCCTCGCTGGATCCCATCCCACGAGAATGTGCTTGCTGACGCCTTATCACGCTTCGACCTGACCCATCCCATCATAACCCCTTCTACCCGCGCCGTAATCAACTCCGACCTTTCCCCGTTTGCCGAACCCTTTGTCCCTCCCGTACCATCATCCGTGTCATCCGCTTCCTCCTCATTCTCCTAATCCCCATCACCCTCCCCTTCATTTCCCCCGGTATAGGCGTCAACACCATTGGTTCCCAACGCCTACCAAACCCTTCGGCCTCGTGGTACAGCGACCTTGGCGGCGACCCATTGGTAGCCTTCTACAAGTGGCACGGCATTGCGTCATCAACCAGAGATGGCTATGACGGGGCGCAAACCTCATATGCTGTTTTCTGCCGAACACAGGGACACCCAGCCGCGGTACTTCCGGCCCCAACATCGGTGGTCGAGTCATGGATTGCGGGCTTGGGCAAGAGGCAGACCATGGATGGAAAACAGCTGAAGGCAAAGGTCTCCGGACTCAGGTCTTGGCATGTTGACCTTGGCCTCGACTGCGAAAAAATCAATAATGACAGCGTGCAACGTTTGATAAGGGGTATACAACGATACCACGGGGAGAAGGGTACAAAACAGGCGGTACCAATCACTCTTGCCTATCCTTCGTCGAGCCACGGCCTTCACAGGCGACACCCATCGTTATTTGGAGGAACAAGATGTGCGCTCACTCTTATTGCGGCGTTCACCGTTGCATTTGCCTGCTTCCTCCGCGGAGGGAACTTCACATACGAGACGAACAAGTTCGATCCCGGATTCGACCTGTGCCGGCATCACGTCCACCTCGACCACCAACACCCTTCATCCACATCCCTGCTTCCAAGACCGACACCTTCCGGAAAGGCATCGATGTATTCCTACCCACCGGCATCCCAGACGATGATTCCCCGACAACGGCCTTACGAGTCCTCCTAGAATCATTCCCAGGCCCCCTCAACAGCCCCCTGTTCACTTTGAGCCCTCTGCAGCCTTCATTCCCGCGCAAGACAGTGATCGACAGGTACTTGTCCCTGGCGATGCGGGAGGCAGACATCCGGGGCGAGTTCTCCGGACACTCATTTCGCAGGGGTGCCGCAACATGGGCAGCATCGGTGGGCTGTTCAGCGGAGGACATTAAAGCTCTGGACAGATGGAAAAGCAGTTCCTTCGAACGGTACATCGACATTCCGAACTCCAGAAAACACGACTTGGTATCATCAATGTTCCTGCAAACCTCGTCCCTATCAGGCGACGGTGTGGTACACCCATCCTCGGTGTTTGACCCCGACTTGTAGGCCGTCCGCCCCTGTGGGCACGCCGATCCACGCCGCTCTTTTCCCCGTCGACAACTCGTCCCATGTTCGCATCCCTCTCAGTCCATCCCCGAGCTCGCTAATGCCGGCACTCTACTCTCTCCTTCCCCTGCTGCCAACCGATCCGAGGGCGACGGAGCGGACTGGGTCCGCGGCGCTTCTCTCGAGCGACCCTGTAGACGCGATGCATTTGCATCCCTCCTCGGAACAGGAAGGCGGAGAAGCAGCAACGATAGGAGCACGTGATGCGAGGTCGTTGGGGATCAGAGCAATTACCATCATTCCTCTGTCCCATTCATTCATCACCTCGCATTCGTTGGTTAGTTGGGTTCTGCGTATGTAGCCTTCGCTAGAAGCTCTCCCTCCCTATTCTTGCCCTATTACGTAGTCTTTCGTAGTGTGCACTCAGGGTCCGCGGCGCTTCTCTCGAGCGACCCTGTAGACGGTTGCATGCCTCGGAACGCAACGATGGAGACCCCGCAAACAACTCGGGCTCTAAGGCCTTCCGTCAATCTCTCGCCGCACTGTCCCCAAACCCCAAAACAGCCTGATTGAGCTCGCAAGATGGCGAGCCAAGTGAAGCCCTCGAAGAACACCTTACCGGCTGAACGGAGGATCGCTCCCACGGCGGACCTGGAGCATCCGGAGTACTATAAGGATAAATTCCGGGTGAGTCTGATCTCCCTGCCCTACCTTTGAGGGATTGAGCTGATGCGATGCAGTCACGATCGGCAGCTACGAAGGTCCGTCTGACAGATGATCGGGCTCGAGTTTAAGCTGATGATCTGGGACACAGTACGCAGACCCGTGCGAGGCGGCGAGCAAAGCTTCGATGCTGTGTCTAGAGAGAGCGCACTATAACCGGAATGAGGTCGGTCTACTCTCGCTTTCTGAATCATGTCACTGATGGCGAACAGTGTATGGACTACTTCAAAGCATATCGAGAATGTAAGAAGAAATGGGTGGGTCCGACCATCACATGCGGGTGGAGAAACGCTGACTCGGCCCCAGATGGATCAACGGAATGCGGATCGAAGAGCGGGGAAGGAGATATCATGAGGTCTTGAAGTTGCAATATCCACCATCATAGGTCGTATCAACATACTGTACATCCAGATGCATCGCTCCACCCCAAACCCCTGCTCCTATTCCAGCTTCTCGAGATAGTCTAATCGATCGAGCACGACCTGCTTGCTCGTCTCCTCTATTTCACCGGCTAGGAAAACCTCGTCGAGTATCGCGTAAACCTGGTGCCATTGTTCAGCCAATTATTTTGAGATCACAGGTTCCGGGTCCGACCGCCAACGAGGCAGCTCCATGCGGCTGTATTCCGCGGGAAACCAGAACCCACTTTGTAGAACGAGAACACCAGATCCAGCTCGCAGACATTCTGGAAGAACGCATCTGCTCCATGAGTCAGCCACGAGGCTGCGACCAGCCTCTCAAAGCCCAGATCGGTGGTCGGCCCGTGTCGACTCACCCAAGACCTCGACGAACAGATGGATCGCCTCGAGGTAGGCCAGCTCGTTATCGTTCGAGTCGACGCAGACGCAAAAGAATAGCCCGGCGTAACGGCGGTAGACGATCTTGTCGTTGCGGAACTGCGATGTGAAGTAGATGGACGGATCGATAGCAGGAGGAAAGGGTGAAACTTCGTCAGACTCCAGCAGTATGAGGGACATGAACGGACTCGCCTCGACGAAGTTGGACTGGTATTTCTGATCTCGGGGCGCGATCAGCCGGTGTACCTCGCCCCGTAATCGGACCTATAGGATCAAACTAAGCACCGCGACCATCGTGAGACGATAGCCTCGAGCGGCTCCGCTCAAAGTGTAGGAGAGCGGTGCCCACCTTCTCGTCATCGTCGAACGGGGCGTACCATTTCGATAACCGGGTCTTGCCTTGTCGATTCTGGGATAATTTACGACATGAGCTGCTTGACAAACTACAGTCAGAAGGGAGATGGGGAAGACGGAAAGGCGGGACTCACTTGGACAAGGATGAAGTTGATCATGGTGGAATGTGGGAAAGGAGGGAGATGAGGGACAGGATGAATCACGGGGAAGAAATGGCGTGCACTGCACAATGTCGAAAGATTCGGTCGACGATTACGTCGCAGTTTCAATGGATTTTGGATCTGTATGTGAAGAAGAATGATGGAGCAAGAGACCGAGGAGGTCCGAGCGACCGGGTTGTGCAGTCACTTTGCTTCCGTAATTTGACTTTCTCCCATCCCAACCACCCAAGCATTGGCTTGGTGACCTCAGCCGTCTACGAAACCAGGAGAGCCCGCCTTTCTGAATCCCACAGAGGTAGCAGAGCCATGTTCCTCGACCCCATCTCCCAGCCCACACTCCCTACCCTCCTCCCCGACCCCATCCACTCATTCTACCCCTACCCCGTCCTGCCCCGTTCAAAGGTGCATCAATCGCTCCTCTCTCCGTCCTCCAATACCACCCAGAAACAGTTCCAATCCATTCAGCCCGGACCCGGCCCATCCACCGAGCAAAATGCCAAATCCCGTAACGCGAAGCAACGTGCCGCTCGGCGGGCATTAATGGGTCGTCGGCCTGCTGGTGTGGCTCTAGGGAGAGAAGCCGAGGAGCTCAGCGACGAGGAGGCTTCACTCGAAGACGAGAAGGTCCGTCTCAGCTTCCATGGATCTGATTCGAGCAAACCTGATGCGGGGACCAGCAAAACATCAATATGTTTGGCCATCGTTTCCTCCTCCCCTTCGGCCGACGACATACACAGATGGAGATGGATGCGGCGCCCGTCAGTCGTCTCTTCATCACTGTTGCCTATGATTGACGGTGGAGAAGTCACCGACGCCGTCCGAGCCGGACCATGAGAGACGGCAGGAAGACCAGAATATGGGATCTCCTACTTCACTTCTAGTAGGCGGGGACGCTGAGGAGGCAGGGGCGGTAGGGGGAGGGGAAGACGAGGTGGATCTGGACGCGAGTGTGGAGGATCTGGATGCGGGGGAGTTGACTGAGGATGAGGGGGGAAGTGGGGATGAGGGGGAAGAGGGGATGGAGGAGGAATGATGCATCATTTCATGTGCATGAGGTATACATTGTGCTGGGTATATGCCCGAGGCCAGCCGCTTACTTGGCGAACCAAAAGTCGACACTTCGAGGAGCTGTGGTCCATTCAGTTGCGGAGACTGGTGGGGAACGACCGACTGACCGGTGCCAAATGAGACCTTCTCCGGTATGTCCACGCCATCTCCGGTGATGTCCAACAGCCGCACCTTCAGAGCTAGCTCCGTCAAGATCTGCAGACATGCCGCGATCAGCTTATCCAGTATTTCAGGCTCGTTCACTGACATGAACGTAGCTCGCTGAGTCCTGCGTCGCCATCCCCGCGTCCCTTAAGACCCGAATCCCGTCCGTCCACTCCGCAAGCTGCGCCGCATGTATGGCATCCACATCCAGCATGCTCAGCTCACTGCCCGCCATGATTGAGAAGCTGAGCTTGGAGACAAGATTGGGTGATCGGGAACCGATCGCACAGCCTGTCTGCATGTGCACGGCGGAGATGTTGGCAATGTCGACTGCGCCGTAAGTAAGCATGAGATGAACACAGCTCGGCTTGAAATCTCACTTCGCTCTCGGAGACTGTCGTACGGAGGGGGTGAAGGTGTACGAAGCGCAAACTCGTCCCAAGCGATGGTACGGCGGTTGGGAGACTGGATAGGCGGCTCAGATGCGTGTCATTCAGCCAATACTCACTCACCAGTCGTAAAAATCTCAACGGCTTGGCCTGATTAGGCTTCGCCGAAGACGTAATGCCGATACCGATGAGGATGGCCGGGTTGAACCAACTCCCTTGCAGCATACAACCAATCCTGCGAATCTCATCAGATTTTGGCGACTGTTTTCTTCTGACGCACCTCTGCTCAGACATCACCTCATAAGCCTTCGTCCCCAGCTTCTCCCTCAATTCTCGGATAGCTGGTCGCGCAAGCATCCCATCTTCCTTCTCGATCAATTCCATCTGCCTCTCCCTGATCGTCCTATAGTCCGTCTCGAGGAAATCATGCTCGAGGTTCAGCCAGGTCTTGCTCGCTTCGTCCTGAAGGGCAATGCGGATCTGGCTGCGCACAAGCAGGCTGACACGCTCGAAGTCACCGAGGCGAGATGTCGATTCATGCCACATGCTGGTACAGGCGTCAACGAAACGACGAGAGATGAAAAAGCTTACCGCATGAAGAATGTCAGCACAAGGGAGTGCAGTCTGGGAAAGTTGAGGAGGAAGAGTTGGAACGATGATGGTGAGCGGTGACCAGGTTGGGACATCTTGTAGTGCTCGCAAAGGATTCTGACGCATTCGTTGCTGGTAACCGAGACATCAGCAGGATCATTTGTGTGTAAGATGAGCTTACCTGGCGATACCTATGGGGCACTGTCTATCTTGCGGTCGAGCTCGCTGCTCCATGATATCCTGGCGGAGCGTCAATCCCGCATAAACAAAGATGTGGAAGAGGTCCGACATTGCTGAAGCTGCCCTCATGCAAAGCGAACCAATGCTAAAGACCGAAATAAGCTTGACACTCGCGTACGGGTGAGCACGTACCAAGCACTCAAGTCCTAGCTCGCCCACATCCCGGAACAGATCTATCTCCCCCAGGGAAGGCGCATCCCCTTGTCCTTCTTCCCCATCAACATGCAGCCCCATCTTCTTCCATCCTTCCCAACTCCGCTCGTTACCATGAGTATCGCTCAGTCTCTCCGACTCTTCCCGTTGATCAGAGCTGAGACGTCCCGCGCTCCAGATGTCTGCTAGCATACGCTCCTGCTCGCAATTTTGTGCAGGTCGGACGGCTCGTTCTTGTCGATGCTGTAGGATGGTGATGTAGCGAGCCTGGAAGCTGAGAATTTGAGATTCGACGACGTTGTTTGAGCATGTTGGCATCAGTCGCTGTCAGGACGTCAGGCCTTGCTCGAAGAATGTGAGGGGAGCCATACCGAAACGTAGCGTCGGATGCCTAGCTTCTCAAGGATGGTGACGAGTTCGGGGTACTGCTTGCAGTTTTCTCCGACAGCAGATCTCAAACAAGCATTCACCAGACCGAGACTGGGCGTTGTAAGCAGCGAACGAACCCAATTCTGGAGGCCCACGTCTCCGCGACAAGCTCTAGATCCCCTGTCCCTTCCAGCCTCTTGACGACCACCGCCATCGCCCTCGCAGCTCCCTTCACCCCGCTCAGCTCGTCCGACCCCAAGAGCTCCATCCGGCCGTAGATACGATTGAACCCATATCGATGGGAGCCTTCGGGATCCGAGGCTCTCTTCTTGCCCTTGCCATTGGCTTTATCTCGGGCTGTCCTCTGTGTTGCATTCTCCTCGGCAGCATGCGGGGAGGGGATGACCAGTTTCCGGATAATAGCAGTAGCTGGACGGGAAATATTGGGCTGAGTCGCGGTCACGAGGAGAAGGAGAAGGCGGTCGATGAGAGTATCTGAGACCTCGCCCAAGCCAGATTGCAAGTCGAGGATCCCGCAGACGCCTTGCAGTGCGTACTAAACCATTCTCAGCTTGAGGCAAACCGGCATCAGCCCACATACCGCAAGGGTGTTCCCGGCAAGGCCTTTCTCGTTCTTCTCGACCAGACGGACGATCGTCTTGACCCCGCCTCGGAGGACGAATTCATCGGCAAACTCGTCTTCGCCGATGTACCTCTGGAGATTGAAGAGCGCCAGCTTGAGCGGCATGCCACCCGATTGTTCGGCTAATGCTTTCTGTGACCCGCTCAGGGACGATCGTCGGGAGGCGGTCATGATGGCCGTGACCACTGCGAGCGCTTCGGTCGTGGGCGAGGGGAGAAGTCTGGAGTCATCAGCATTAGGGTGGGTTAGGAAAGCGAGTGAACTGAAGTCACTTGAGTTCAGTATGGTCCCGGACCTTGCTCGCCAGGTTGGACTGCGTGACAAGTCTGTCTGTATTATCACGTAGGCAGAGGGTGATGTGATGCTCCTTAGCCGCGAAGGAGGTCGCCATGATCTCGACGATGTACGCGACACGCTGGAAGACAGGTCAGCCCTTGTCGAAACGTTATCGATTAGGCTGACGGCGTCTGGGTCAATCCGCGTGGGCAGCTGCCGTCCTGGAGAGAAAATCAGATTGGAGGTATCACAAATGAAAACCTGGGCATACCCTTGTAGGTGATGATGTTGGTAGGGACGGCATTCTGCTTCTGTGAGACAGGCGTTTGGGCCCAAGGATCCCCCATCATTTGGGCAGGGTCTGTGCTGCGGTGAGAAGTGGGACTGATGATCTTCGTGCTAGCCCGGCTCGGGATGTTGTCTTGTTGCGCAGTAGCAGAATCCGTCTTGGCTCTTTGCTCCCTGCTAGGGCTTCTTGATTGGCAGTCCCATCACGGTTTAGACGATCAGTAGAGACGAAATCGTTCGTCTTTGTCCGTCAAACATTTTCCGTCCAATCAGGCACCCGGTGACGGACCTGAAACCATCTCCTTTTCAGAGAGCCAGCTTGTCCCATCCTGTTTGCCTAATCCTACGGCATTCCGACAAGTAAAAAGACCTCCTATGAACCCTCGCCTCCGATACCAAGGATTTTTCACATCTCGATAGGATTCGCTACGCGCTCGATGCATGGAGGAGTTGCACCTCAAACCGCTTAAACAGTTTATGAGCCCGGATCCGACCGAACCTCGACGGAGTCAAGACTCTACGGATCAAGACGGCGGAGCCTCGAGTGTCCATGACGCGGATCAGGAGGATCTTGATGGCGAGGATGTCGGCGAGTTGATAGCAGGTATGTCTGCCGAATGAGGTATTGCCTTCTTGCTTAGATATTAGCGAACGATGCACCTCAGCCCGGGGTCAAACATGCTCGATTAGGTCTCTTTGCCGCCTTTCTGATCTTTGGGCTCTTGAATAACGGTCAGTCCCTCTCGATAGATTGAGCCAGACCCCTTGACTTCGAAGCGGGATCTTGCTGAATCTCGCCCAGTCCTATACGTAATCATCCTCTCCGCCGCGCTCGACCTTGTCCCCTCAACAACCCCCAAAGGCGTCGTCGCCTTCTTCAACGTCTTCCCAGCCCTGCTTGCTAAGGTCGCATACCCAATCCTCTCGAGTGGAAGGATCCGATATGGCCGACGAGTCTGGTTTTGCACCTGCTGTAGCTGGCTTGGCATCGTCGTACGTCCATCTTTCAGCGAGTAGACCCTAGATTGACGAAATGTAGATTATCGCTCTTTCCACATCGCTCTACCCACGACTACTCGGTATCTCCTTGGCCTCACTTTCGTCGGGTTTCGGAGAACTCACTTTCCTGCAACTGACCACGACTTTGCCGACGGTATCGTCGTCGCGGACCGCTCTTGGAGCTTGGTCTAGCGGGACGGGCGCCGCTGGGATCGCTGGTGCCGGGATTTGGTGGATGTTGCGCAGCCTGGGCGTGAGAAAGGGACTTGGCATATCAAGCGTGCGTGTATCACCCCGTGTAGCACTAGCAATCACTGAATAGCAAGGCTCAATAGCTTCTCCCCCTATTCTTCCCAATCACATACCTCCTCCTACTTCCGCCTCTCTCACATCTACAAGACACCCAAGCCTACCAAGCTCTGCCGACATCGCCCATATTTCCATCAGTCACACCTCCAGCCGTCACCATCTCCCTCCCTTCTTCCAACAGCTCCGCAGACAAGAACATCCAGGTCCGCCTCACCTATGCCGAAAAGATCCAGCTCTTGAGACCATTATTGCTTCGGTACATGCTACCTCTCTGCGCCGTGTACATCGAGGAATACCTCATCAATTCTGTGGGTCCGTCGCTGGTCATGCTCGGCTGGACTGATGCGCAGCAGGGTGTCGCCCCGACACTCGTCTTCCCTCTGCCCACATCGGGAGTTTGGGCAACCCTCTTCAAATCCCCCCGCGACTACTACCCCTTCTGGAGTCTCACCTGTCTGGGCAGCCTCGATGTTTCGGTCAAGTAAGCTTATGGTGGCCGCAGACCAGACCTTCGTCTTCCTCTCCCGCTCCTCCCTCTCCCTCGGCCTCCCGCCCGTTCCACGCCGCCTCCTGCCCCTACCCTCAATCGTCCAATTTTCTGTCCTCTCCCTCCTCACCCTCCAATCAAGCCGATTCATCTTCTCGTCATCCGCTTACACCCCGCCTAATCCTCCACCAGAGTACGGCGTCGATCGAAGTATCACGTTCGCGTTCCTCTTGATGTGTCTTGAGGGACTGTGTGGCGGTTCGGCTTATGTGAATACCTTCTATCACGTCGGGCGAGAAGGAGATACGGATCAGGGAGATGAGGATGTGCGGTCGAAGATGGAGAGGGAGTTCCGGATAGGTGCAGTTGGTGCGGCCGATTCGACTGGTGCGTCTGTGATCTCATACAATACCTTTTCGCAAAGTGTACTGATGATGCGTTAAACAAAAGGTATTCTACTCGCCTCACTCATCTCAATGCCACTCGAGCTCAATCTCTGCAACACTCAGGTCTCGAGAGGACGGACAACGTGCCGGGATCTATAGCATGGGTATCGCAATGCATATTGTAGCGCTAAGATCAGTGCTATCCAAGCCCGTCCCCCTCATTACTTGTAGATTGGCTCCACCTCGAACATCTTCACGTTAGTCGCGTCAGGCTTCAGTGCATCACTCCCGCTAAGCATTCGGTCAACTCCCAGCCCTATGTGGAGAGTTGACACTGACTATATCCGATCCGCCTCAAACATACTTATCGTTACGGGGATCTCGAACCCACTCGTCCCGTCCGACTGGGTGGTCCTCGTACCGTTCATCTCAGGACCCTCCGTCTTCGTAGTAGGCTTGCCCCAGCTGCCCTTGGCGGCACCTGTAGGCTTCGCGGACTCCTTCGCTGGTGCAGCCTTCAAAGTGACCGATTGCAAACGTCCACTAAGAGGGATTCAACGCTTGAGGCTAGCAGGAAGACCGGGACACTGACTCCGGGATGAAGCCAAACTCCAATCTCCCCTCCTTGTCTTTCGTCCCTTGGCAGATATAGAATCCCTTCCGCTCAAACTGGATGATATCCCATCGCTTCAGATCCGCCACTTCAGCACTCGCAAGCGCGTTCATGCGGTACTCCGTCTTGGAGTTTAGCACGTCCTCCAGCGAATCATCCTCCTCCATCCGCTTCTTCGTGATCAGGTAGTCGTATTCGATAAGAACGACGGGGACAAGCTTGTGCTCGGAGGTGGGCGCTGAGAGCCATGTCACCTTCTTCGAGGTCTTCTTGAAGTCGCCTTCGAGATGGAGGTCGAGGCTAACGCTGGAAACCTCGCCTGACGAAGATCGGTGCCGCGAGGCAACGAAGGCATTGCCCCAATCCATGACGGTGATCTAGCGATGATCAGCATGTCAAAAATATGACAGATCGTTAGGCACCTCCTCATTATCACCGAACGAAGTGGCATCCTCCTGCTCCATGAGCAATTTGGACGAATACACCAGCTTCTTCTCTCCGACCTCGGGATTTTTTTTGTGTAGCGGCTTGCTAAGGACCTCGACATCCTCCTTGTCCCGCCCCTTGACCTCGACTGGCACCCTGTCCCAAAATCAGCCGACAACGGCAATTTCGGTGATTCCTCACATCTTGTCTTCAGAGATAGCCCAATACCGCGGGGCGATCGGGTCGATCACCCGCTTATTAACCGTCCAGATACCATCCCATTCGAGCTGCATCTGCATTTGCGAAGCCCCTTGACCAATGATATAGTCCTTGAGACCTTTGACAGTCATGCCGCGTGATCGAATACCTGTTGTCTCGTCAGTTCTGACCATATGTCCCCGACCTCGATGCTCACCTCGAACAGTCGGGAAGCGAGGATCTTCCCAACCGCTGACTACTCCCTTCTCGACGAGATACTTGAGCTTGCGCTTCGACAATACGGTGTAGACAAAGTCTATCCGGCTGCTCTCGAGTCAAATCCGGTCGAATAAGTCAATGCTTGACTGACCTGAAATCGAACATCTCGATCTTGGGCAGGTCAAGTCTTTGCAAGAACCACTGATACTGCTCATGTCGGGCATAGTACTCGTTAGCCCGGAGGGCATGGGTCACTCCGTCAATGTGATCGATGATAGGGCACGCAAGGTCATATGTGGGATAAGCTTTGTACTTCGTCCTAAGAACAGCTATCAGCATGGCTCAGTCGAAGGATTCTGGTTCGCAGACCCGGTGATATGATGTGATCCGTCGACGTATCGGAACACCACCGGATCCCTCATCGAGCCGTTCTTGTGCTGGTAGTCGATCTTGGCTCGTCCACTCCACTTCCGTCCCTCTTCCGACCCGGTGAGCAACTTCCTGAATCGTGCGAGATTCTGCTCGATGGTCGCATCTCGATTCCGCGAGGGAAATTCGGCCCGCCGCTGCTCCTTTACCTAACAAGGACCCCTATCAGCGCATTCCATGCGTTATGTCGTGAGAGCTGACCGTCTCCCCATCCGTATCATCCATATACATGTCCCCCTGCCTGATAAGCTGCTCGGTGTACGTCTGAATCTTGTCGAAATGGTCCGAAGTATGCACAGTTTTGTCGTAAGTGATCTCAATCATCTTCAAGTCCTCCTGAATCGTTGTCTCGAATTCGCCCTGTTCCCCATGAGGTCCGGATCTCGCTCAAGCAGCTTAGAGCTTACCTCCTCTTTCAACGGATTCGTATCGTCGAAGCGGAGGATGAATTGCCCCTGATATTGGTCTGCCAGGAATCGGTTCAGAATGGCCGCCTTCAAATGCCCAATATGTAGATATCCAGACGGCTCAGGCGCTAGTAGACATCAGTCCAGTGTCTAGCCGCGAAAGGCGGACTCACCGAAACGCACCACCACCTTGCCAGGCACAGCATTGGGGAGGACCACATCGACAGTCTCAGTCCGCTTCGCCTTCCTCCCCTTATCAAGCTCCCTCCTCGCTTCGGAGAACGAGTCGAGTGCCGCTCGGGGAACAGGGAGGGTCTCGACATGGGTGAACCATCTCGACAGGTGTGGTCTGCCAGGTTTCTTGATGGCTCCGAGAGCAGAATTATTCGCTATTGGTATGACCTCGTCAGTATATGGCAAAGGGGAAAGCGGAAAGGAGACAGACTCCGTATCGTCCCCCATATCACACAATCTCCAAAGCCAAACTTCGGTCCCGCGAAATATGTCCTGCTCCCTGTCAGATCTGAACCGTAAGAAGGAGCGACGGATCTGACCGGTAGGCGAGGTAAAGGTCCAGAGCATCAAAGATCCCCTGTACATCTTGAAAGGAGCTAGCTGGCTCGAAGAGGGTCGGTAGAGGCGGCAGCGGGGTCTGTAGAGTAGAGCTCATCAGCGGGGTCCCTTTCGAGTGGACAGGCAGTAGCTCGCCTCTTTGCCAGGGATACCCTTCTCCAGCTCCGCTCGGACTTTCTCAGATCCCTTGGAATTGCCGTACTTGACCTCTCTTTGGTCGCCGGAGTCGGTGTCCCAAGCTATCTCGGAATTTCGGAGGAGAGCCAGAGCGAGGAGGACGAAGGAGGGGTTCTGGGTGAGAGTGAGGGTGAGAACTGGCATACTGGCGATTGATCAACCGAAATGCCTGCCCAACGTCCAAATATGCTGAGGATGTCGGCGGTCGAGAATTATACAGGGAAAATACAAGTGAAAGGAGCTATGAAAGTGGACACAGTTGCAATGAACTTCTGGGATTTTGATTTTGTGATTTCAGTCGTGACGCACCGAGGTCAATGACTCGCAAAATGCCTCGCTCCTCAAGAACGAGCTATCACGTAGCCGAGTAGACGGCCGCAGGTCCCCTGAAACACCAATTCGGGATACCAGGGATACATGCATAGACCAGCAGGCCTCGTCCAGTAGACGACAACAGCGAATCATCCACCATTGCCTCTTCCTGATCCCGTTCGATACTCTCCTGGTATCCGCCCAACATCTGGCATGATACCCGCAGCACCTCTCATTCTCCCTCGTCTTCGTGACGACGGGCTTCCCCCCCCCACTCCGTCTACCACCTCCTCTTCCTCTTCTTCTGATGACTCTGCCTCCTCGTCCCCCTCTTGGATACTAGACAGTGGCGGTGGTTCCTCGGTAACAGGGGTAGCGACTGGAACGGGTGTTCCGCCTGCGAGGACGGGCGGTGGGGGTGTAGGCGAGGGCAATTGAAAGATTAATTGGATGATATGGGATAAGGGCAGGGAGAAGATGAGAGGCGGCTCATGATGGCGTCGATAGCTTCTGACTGAGGGGGATAGTAATGGACGTCTCGACGAAGCTAATAAGGGTCCATGAGCAGCATCGATGGGAACCGATGTTCCAGGCTTACATATTCGCGTTGCGCTCGAGTCGGGCTCATCGTCGTCGTCGTTGAGCCATAGCTTATTCGCGTCTCCCTCGAGCGGCTCGTAGGCAGTACCCTTCCCCTTTCTTCGCCTTTGCTTGCCTTCTCCACCTTCCAGATCCAAGTCATCTTCGTCAAGAGCGGTCGAGCTGGCCGAGGAGAGGTCTCGAGGAGGCAAGAGGAGATCCTCGTAAAGGAACACAGAGGACGACGGAAGGTCTTTCGCGTGATTATTGATGTAGGAGACGATAAGCGAAGTGAGCTGCATGATGTAAAGCAGGAGGTCGAGGACGATGACCCGGGTGAGAGATGCGGGATCGGCTATGAGCAAGACATTTCAGCCAGCTATCTCGAGTTCGAAGTTTGCGCCTCACCTTGACCAACAAAGTCCAACATCAATCCCTTGCCTCCATTCATCCCACCCACGAAATCCAGCAAATCCAGCATTACCGCCGCCATGTTCATCAAGGTGAGCATGAAGAATAGGGTGAACAGCGATCGGTGAGGGTGGATGTAAGCGGCTCCTGTGATCTGGATTTGCGCGAGGACTCGAGCGAAGAGTATAAGCGTGTTCGGTGTGTAAAGGTGCTGCATCAGGCCGATCGCTTGGGTAGTCATTGCGAGCTGAGGAATGATGAGCAGGGTTTATGGCAATGAAAGGAGGACGTACTGAGGCTACGGCATGCCGCCGTTGCGGTGCGTAGACCATCGAGCGGGCTGAAGGCCAGTTGCGGACTGACTTTGACAGCTTTGCTGGGGTAGATGATGCTCGTAGACCAAACTTTGGCGTCTCAGGTTGAAGGTATTGCAGGTGGAGTCACCGTCCGAGGCATTTCATGTCCATATGCCCTCTAGAAATGATGCCATCCACCCCGATTCGCTTCGAGCTGAAATTTCACGACCCTGCGACAAGTCTCACCTCCAGCTCGATGCTGTTTGAGGAGTCTCTTAATGCTTAAAGTGATTTGAACCGCTGAAGATCAATCAAAGAGCATCATCGCGGTCCGGACGTCGGCAATCCTCTTACAAGGCACGACTTACTTTCTCGGCTAATCCAACCCCACGAACCACGACGCATTTAATCAATCTGATTATCAACCATCACCTTGGATTTCCTTGTCTCTCTCGCCGTCTCCTTGCATCATTACGAATACCCAAAGAACCTGCAGCTGAAGAACAGCGAAAGAAGCGGCTTCATCCGGCCGAAACGGACCTTCATGGGCTCGACACCATGAGCGAGCCATCTCCGGTCGCCGGCCCGTCAAAGCCCCGGTTCTTCTTCCCACCACCATTTAGGATATCCGAGAGTCGACCGCCATCCACCACTTCGCGGTCATCCACTCCTCTATACCTCGTACCACAGCGCTTTCGTTCTGTCTCAGTTGTGTCGAGCCGGGCTGACGAGGAACTGCGAAAGAAGCGGACTGAATCGGTCAAACGTCTTCGTACGACATGGGAACTCATTAATGAGAAGTATGGATCTGTGCTGCCGGAGGAGGATGATGAGATAGACCTTCGAAGAGGTAAAGTCGTGAAGGATAGAGGATGGTTGAGGAGGCAAGAGAGAAGGGAGTTTGGGGAGATCAGCGACCGAGACGAGGAATCTTCCGTGCTTGGCGGTCCGGAGACGGTATCGTTCGATTCGGATGAGGACGAGCTTGGAGCTTGGGATGAGCGGTCGGGTTTGGATATTCAGGTTCCCGAGCTGGAGGAGGAACCTTCCCCACCAAGACGGACGCAGGAGGATGAGGATGACTTGAAAGCTTTCTTGCGGGCGGAGGTGGAAAGGAAGTTGGCTCTTGGTGACGTTCCGGAAGAGGAGAGGAGCGAGAATTCATCGAGCGAAGATGAGGGGACGGGCTGGACAACGTCTTCTTGGGGAGGACGGGAAGATAGCCTGGATGCGCTCTCCCCTCGATTGCGGAGAACGAGGATCTCGGTGGGTCTGGAAGATCTCTTTCCGGCGGATGAGGATCGTATGGAGGAGGAGTCAGAGGATGAGCTGCTCAGGCATGACTCCGATGCGGAGCAGGCTATTCAGGTGGTCGCAGCAACCATCAATCATGAAGAAGTGCGCTTAGCATCATCCTCGTGCGGTCTTTAGCTGACACTGATCCCCCAGACGTCCCCATCAAATCTCCCTGATCACCCACTCCCCGGGCACGCTGATCCTCGACGCTCGCCTTCTCCGCCATCACTGCGATCCCTGTTCAACACCCCACCGTGCGACCTTGCGCCCGCCACAATACAGCCAGGGCCTTCTTCTCCGCTCACCATGTCGAATCTCCGTATCGCTTCCGCTCAAACGTCGTCGTTCGGCACCCGCTTAGCCGACCGTCTGGCATCGGCAAACTCGGATACAGGCAGTGTGCGGAATGACGACATGCGGATGAAGAACTTCGCGTCGAGCTCAACGCCTTACTGCCCCAATGTCATGCACACCCGAAACGGCGTCACCTTGCGCTACTGTCGACCTTGTCAGGTGGCAGGAGGAGAAAGGGCTGAAAAAGCGGCCTGGTGCAAGGGACGAGGCTCTCCCAACTATTGTACATTCGAGATACAAGTGGAGAACACCGAGGCGCATGGTTCGGATGACCTCGACGCAGATGCAGAAGCCAGCGAGATTGAGTCCGATGACAGCGAGAGTGACGTAGATGATAGCGGTAGCGACGCCGACGCATCGGAATCAGCAACCGACCGGTGTTCGCCGTCGACGTCATCCGATGACTCGGTTCCTGCCAGTGTACTGAATCCTCGGCTCGTTGATCCGCGGTACATGCCCTCAATCATCTGCCAATGGAACAGCACTTCTCCTCGGCGGTGTAAACATTGTCGAAGCGCTGGTGGCGAAAGGGCGGACCGGGCTGCGTGGTGTAGAGGACGGGTCACGGCGAAAGACTGCTCTTTTCAGCAGGATGACTGCAACATCCGGCCGACCAGCTATCCGGCACGCGAGAATGAGATCCAATACGAATCCAAGGGACCCCGGACACCACCACTGCGCAGCGAGGTTTCACCTCTGAACGAGCCACGGCATGTTCTGATGTGCAAGCTGTGTCGAGATGCTGGTTCGGAGCGCGCGAGAAATGCGGCACTGTGCACCGGTCGCTTGGGCAAAAATCGATGCAGGTTCGAATCAGCGCGAACACCTAGTCTTATCGAAGAGGCAGCAGGCGACAAGCATACGCCGGATCGAATACGATTGGCCGAGCGGCTGTCGCTCTCGGACACGCCAGAATCACAGACGAATGGATCGGCAGAAACCCGAGAGCCTGCCGTCCATTCGAGCGGAAGCGGTCGAGTCAAGAGAAAACGCGTCATTCTCACTCCGCCGCCGTCATCGCCTGCACCCGAGGACAATTTCGATGGCAGAGAGACCGCACCGCCCTTCTCGCTTGCACTTTCGTTAGGTTCACGACTCTCTGCTCCCAGTCAAGAATCGCTGAAAGAAGGGCCCAACCCTTCGTCCCCGCGGACTACTATTCCGCTCAGTATCGCAGCTCGGTCTCATCCTCTGTCATCATCGATGCCACCGTCCTCACCTCCGCCTAGACCTGACTCGCCGCATCCACTGATCCGCCTGAGAGATCGTCCTACGCCGTCTCCCTCGCTATCAGCAGCACCGATATCGAGCTCCCCCTTGGCGCAGCTTTCCGTACCACCGTCTTCTCCGCCTTCCAAGCGGAGCTCAAATCTGGACTCGCTCCCTGTGACGATGGGGCCGACACCACCTCCATCGACCGCTGGCGGCCGCAGCTGTTCAGCATCAAGTGACAGCGTCCCACTGCACTTTCCGCCAAGGCGAAGCTCACTGCGGAGAACCTTCGATGGTGCAAATATCACAACGCTCAGCGTCAAGAAAGCCCGCTTCAGTATGCACCCGCGCTCGCCGCTTCAGGAACCCTCTTCAAATCCGCTCATGGCGGGAACCCCTGATGATGACGAGCTTCTCCTCCGGGATACCAGTTCGATGGCTTCATCTTACACCCGCTCCTCCCCAGCATATCGATATGGAAGCAGCCCAAGCCCCTTCTCACGAGAGATGAGCGTGCGAGCTGCGGACGTCGGCTTGAAGTTGGGTCCGGAGCATACTGGACGGTTGCCCTTCGGCATGCTGGCGGCGCTGGCTCCTTCTCTATCGCCCTCCCGAGGCGCCCATTCACTTGAATCAGCGATCTCGCAAACATCGTCGATGCCGAGCTATGCTCTACCTACACCTCCGCGAAGCTTCGGGTCCAGCGCCTCATCATCGAGTCATTTTGGCTCCGCAGGTAGTCCGAGCAAATCGACCGCTGGTCTCATGCTACCTCCTCCCGTCCCGGTCAAGCTATTGAGCTTCGTCCGACCCTTGACTCCAATGGAGGATCCCAAGCCCCTCCCAGACATCAAGTTCACGACTCAATCCCCAGCTCTCCTTCGTACTCACTCCCGATCCCTCTCAGTCTCCGTCGCCCGGACATCTCGACGTCAGTCATTCGCACTGGTACCGAACACTACACCTAGAAAGCGAAGTCGGCTCGAGCGAGATCTGGCGAAAGTTGCGCGGGTGGCTGGGGATGAGGCAGGTCTTGAGTGGGGAATGGACGAGGAGGTGGGAGAAGATCTCGGACGAATGTGGAGGGAGGGGAGTGTGGTCCGATACTTGGATTGAACAATGACCATCGCAATGCATGCTGAAAGCGGGAATTGCCCTTTTTCATATTTCCAACATGGACGATAATGGTCCTCTGTGGGGAGCACCTCGAGTGCCACATTCCTCCGGAAACACCGCCTCGCCGGTGCCGCAATCTCGCCTCGTGGCTTTCGGCGCGCGCTTAGGGGCTCAAATCAACACCCTAATGAACCCTCGCTTCTCTACAATGATCCACCTTGCATTCCCTCATCAGGTTTCTCAGAGCTTCCGTCGCGATCCCTCCTGCTTTGCTCAGTGATATCATCAAGAGGTTGCGCACCCCTTGCCGTCCTCAGGATAGCAGTAATAATAACGACACGGAACGACTGTCGACTCTCCCTGACAACCATCACGGATCCAGATTCCATGCCATCACTGGATTCAGCCCCATCAATCACTACAATCCGTCGCCAAATCTCGTCGTTTCTTCTTTTCACAAGGTCGGCTCGACCATCTCATTGTGCCAGGAGCTGTCCCTTGGACCTGAGCGGGGCGTTCGGGTGTTTCAAAATCAATTCCCTAGCGAGGAAGCTTGGACTCGATTGCGGGTGCTTCACGAAGCAGACGGATCGCCGGTCGTATCCTTGGTCTTGGAGACGGTGGTTGTGTTTGGTTGGGTCGGCGTCATCGACGAGGTGCTCAGCGGATTACTGGATCTCGGGGCAAGACAGGAAGGAATACCGGCGATTCAGGAATCCTCGGAACCGAAACGAGCCGGCCCCTCGTGGATTTCCCCTGGCGTAGGACCAGGTGGTCGCGTTGCGCAAGATGTCAAATACCAGTCCAAAGAGACAGATTCGGCATCCTCAGGCTGCGTGTAGGTCGATCACGGCTTCCAAGTGGTACAGGATAGCTAATATTTCGTATTCATAGATACCGGCGCGACCCCGGTTACACCTTCTGGTGCTGACACCCAAATACCACCCGTTTCGCGTACTGTGGAGTATCACCGACCATCTCGGAACTCTGCCCACTACTCCTCCGGCACCGACATGGCCCTCGGTATGGTCCCTTCCGGTGCTCATCCCGCTGCTTCGAGCCCCAGGTTGCCTCAAGGCCAAGGGCATGCGCAACATCGGCCTTACGCGCCATCCGCCTTCCGGTCACCACCGTTGATCTCGCCTGTCGGCTTCGAGTCCGTGCCAAACGTTCAGCCTTCTCGCCCTGCCCCTCCACCTCCCACCGGCTCTTCATCTCGACGCGACTCTGGCCTTCCTTCATCCCCTGCCCAAGGCTACAGTTCCGGGTCGACCTCCCGCACCGGTCCTACTCACACCAAATCCTCACACAACTCCCCCAATCCCAATCGATTTTCTGCTGGTGCAGCACCATCGTCCTACCACTCACCAACAATGGGAATGGCGCCAGCCAATAGCGCGCCTCCGCCGCGTCCCATCCGAGCAGGCACGATGCCACTTACCGATCACAAACCATCCAATGGCGTTGCGCCAGGCAATGAATTTCGAGACCCCATCTCCCCTCCCATTCCCTCCACTAGAAGTCCTAACATGTCAGCAACGCAGTCCGGTTTCCTCCCTCATCCCGCTCCACCCCCACTCCATCACCAGCCCTTCTCAGCTCCGACAAAACCGTACGTGACGCAGACGCTTGAAAAGACATTGGAGGAGGTAAAGATCGGGCTGGGCATGGGTGTGCCAATGAACGTCGTCGAGCCGAAAGAAAAGGAGTTGCCAAAGGAGCCGCCTGCTATGGGACGGAATCGAAGCGGGACGGGGAAGAGCCTGAACAACAAGAAGAGTGTCTTCGGTGTTCTGACCGGTTCGTGTTCCGTTCGCGCGAAACCCCGCGCTTACCTCTCATACAGAGCTGCTTTCAACCAATACCAAAGCGCCCGTCATTTCTACGCCTTATGATCCGATCCATCTCACTCATGTTGGATTTGACTACAACACGGGGCAATGTGAGCGTTTCGCCACCCGCGTATACGCTTGCTTACCCAAAAACGCAGATACCGGCATGCCGCAGGAGTGGCAGAAAATACTGGACGAGAACGGCATTACGAGGGCTGAGCAGGAGGAAAATCCTGACAAGGTCAGTCAGGATGATGGTCCATTCGAGCGCAACTCACCGATCTCCCACCTAGGTCCTCGCCGTCGTGCAATATTTCCAAAATCGCGACGCGCTTGAGAATCAGGAGGACGAGGTCTGGTCGAAAATGCGGAACGCCGGTCCTTCGAATGGACTTCATGAATCGCCTGTCATGGTGCCTCGGGATATGTCAAGGGAGAACAGTCACGAGGAATCTGCGCTTGCAAGGCAGCCCGATCAATTCGCCAATCCTGTAAGTAAGGACCTGATCGGTGTGAATCACGCTGATAGCTTTTAGCGTGTCGCACCTGTCCCACCTTCCGCGCCCGCTGGTGGCTCTCGGATCCTTGCGGATCGAGCACCGCCTGCTCCGCCCGGTCGATCCGGCTCCCAGATGACCAGACCTCCACGGTCACCGCAGCCAGCATCTGGTGGACCCACGCCATCATCCCTTGATCGATCCGCTTCACATCACACACCTCCATCCAGTCAGGCAAAGTACAAGCCACTTGACCGAGCCAATACTACCCGAGCGCCTGGAAGCAAGGTACCGGGTCCCCAAGCTCTGCCTCTCGCCAAGTCGCAGTCCCAGCAAGGACCGCATGGACGGGGACGAGGAGAAGCCGGTCCGCCTCCTCCAGGAACCGCTACTGCCGGACTTACTCGACAACCTACGCAAGGCAAGCAACAGCAGCAGGGAGCGGCACTACGACGAAGAGACAAAACGAAGGAGAACGAGGATGTCATCCGGCAGCTGCAGGCTATCTGCTCGCCTGGCGATCCCAATATCGTTTACCGTAGCCTGCAAAAGATCGGTCAAGGGTTTGGGTGATCTATTCTCCGTCGGAGTACACGCTGATCAGACTTCAGTGCTTCTGGCGGTGTGTACACTGCACACGACAAAGGGAACATGCCGGTTGCGATCAAGCAAATGAACCTCGAAAAGCAACCCAAGCAAGATCTCATTATCAACGAGATTCTAGTCATGCGCGAATCCTCTCACCCCAACATCGTCAATTTTAAGGACTCATACTTATGGAAAGGCGATCTTTGGGTCGTGATGGAGTACATGGAGGGAGGCAGTCTTACCGACGTCGTGACCGCACACTGCATGTCAGAGGCGCAGATCGCTGCGGTCAGCCGAGAGACTTGCGAGGGATTACGACATCTGCATTCGAAGGGCGTGATTCATCGGGATATCAAGAGTGATAATATCTTGCTGTCACTGTATGGCGAGGTCAAGCTTAGTGAGGGAGCTCATCTCAAGAACGTCGAGGTCATCGCTGATGGTTACTCAGCCGACTTTGGCTTTTGCGCACGCATCGCCGACCCGCTTGCGACGAAGCGGACGACCATGGTTGGCACGCCATACTGGATGGCGCCCGAGGTGGTCACGCGGAAAGAGTATGGTCCAAAGGTGGATATCTGGAGTCTGGGCATCATGGCGATCGGTACATAATCCATACATCCCCCCGAGACTTGCCTGACGCGGCACAGAAATGCTTGAAGGCGAACCGCCGTATCTGAATGAGCCACCCCTTCGTGCTCTGTACCTCATCGCTACGAACGGCACACCCAAAGTGAAGGATTGGGATAAGCTTAGCGGAGGTTTCAAAGATTACCTCGAGTGCTGCTTGACGGTTGAAGAGGAGAAGCGGCCGACAGCAGAGCAGCTTTTACGAGTGAGTGACAGCAAACAAGGGCGAATTCGTGGAAGACTCGGGCTGATGAAGGGGCAGCACGATTTCTTCCGGAACCCCGCGCCGCTGGCTTCGTTGTCCAACATGATCAAATCCGCGCGGAAGGGATAGCTCGCCATCATGAGGATCCGCATATCAAGCACGACCAAACATTCACAATTGATTCGAGCATTTAAATAAAATCACGCTTTAGACTTGACGAGCTTGTTCATTGCAGTGCATCTATGATAGGACTCCTGTTAACTGCACTCAACCGCATGGCTGGGTGTCGCTCCCCCTCTCCCATCAACAGCTCGAAACTGCATCTCAAAACTAGATTTGTCAATGGTAGCCTCTCCTGCCCACTGCTCTACCCTCTACTCTACCCTGAATTGAGATTCACCCTTATCCCCACACATAGAATCCCTCGTCCGCCTCCCCGCTCCCAACATCCATAATCCCGACCCTGGCCATCCCCCCCTTCGGGACAGTATGCAACGATCCATCCGCGCAGACGATATATGAGGGTTCATGTGCCTCATCCTATTCCCATCAGCACCTCCCGGTCACCTTGTTTCACCGCATGTCTTGGCAACTCACAGTAGGCGTCCACTCGAACCCCCCACATCTGAAAGTCTCAACCACCACCTCGCCCTCACCCTGCACCTGCGTTCCCCGTCCCTCCTTCCCGTACGTCAGGTTCACATGCGCACCATCATTGTACGCCGCACCCAGCACCTCCCTCGCTCGGTCCTTCCATGCTTCTTCTTTCTCCGCCACAGTACTCGCTGCTGTGACCCGCGGATCCCGTTGTGGTCTGAGTATGACAATGTCCATACTGGGCGGGTCCAATTCGGAGGGCGGAATCCTCTCCAACAAGGAAGAGATGACGAACGCCGGCTCTAATCGCGGTGTCGTGGTCGATGAGAGGAGATATGTGAATGGTCCGTCCAGATCTGTTCCGCTGGACGAGGTCGTGTAAGGCTCAACCCAAGATTGCGATCGCGGATCATATTGCTTGACCTGACCTCTTCGAGGTGGGACGAGCTTCACGGAAGCCCGGAAGAAGACACCGAGGTTCGCTTCAGCGGCGATCTTGAATCGTTCTAAACCGGGATGAGTGGGACGGAGGGATTCGGATGTGGCGAGTAGGGCGGCGTGGAGGGAGGTGGAGAAGACAACGTGGGATGGTATAGGGTTGGGAGGTGTTGACGACGAGGAAGTGGGGGGAAGGAGGGATGTTAGGGTTATAGGCAGGCGGCGGGGGTGGGTGGAAGGTGAAAGGGAAGTGAGGAGAGACGAGAGTTTATAAATCGTCTCGGAAGGGGTTGAGGTGGATTCGAAGAAGGAGGAGATGTCGGCAGGAATATCGGTGATAGGCTTCTCAGGTGGTGGAAAGAGAGAGCAGAACAGCGCATTCGCCTGGAGTTGTCTCAGCTAATATCGCCTTATCTAGGGGAAGGACGTACAGTACCGAACGGTAAAATGACCAGCTCCCACCTGCCCACCTTATGTCCATCTCGCACCGCCTCGAGTATACCCTCGATCATCTCATGTGCTGTCCCGTCTCCTCCAGCGATGATGAGGGTGAGCTTCGTATCTTCAGGACATGATACGAGGATCTCTCGTCCTATACGACCGGCATCCCGGACCGCGGTCGTTTGGTGTAAGGTTGATGGGATGTTGAGGTGCTCGAGCAGTGGGATTACGTGCTTTTCGATGACTGGGAACCTTCAGCTTAGGCAATTTGAAGAACGAACAATGAGGGAGACGGAGGGGGCGAAGAAAGCCGAGAGAAGGAAGAAGTCGCTCACATTCGGGCGCTTGGCCATGTCCAGCAACCGGGTTGACGAGGATGTGAACCGGTTCGCCAGGGAAATCTGTCGATGCCATGGCGCTCATACTCAGCTCAGACGATTGAGGGCTTCAGAAGCAGCTTCTACTGATTATTCAACGTGTCGGGCCCCCTAAAAGTCCAGCGATGCCGAGGCCGGATGCCCGGAGTTCGGGGTAGTCTCCGTGTTTACTCCCGAGGTGTGTGATCAGAGTGATATGTATGTTGGCGATGATTCCCATTTCACAAATGAACAGGTTCGTATCTTGTGATCTTTGACAGGACGACGTCTCGTCTGCATTGCTGCTTTGCTTCATCTGTAGCTCATCACTATCAAGTCGGCCACATCGATCTCATCTGCTCGACACAGGGACGCGACTGTCTACTAATTTCAACAGACTCTTCGGCGTCGTTTCTTGACGGCCTCGGTTGACTGGTCTTCAACATGTCCCGTGCTCAGCGCTTAGAGGATGTATCTTGCGCGATATGCATGGACACGCTCTTCAACAAGCGCGATGACCTTGACGACCTCATGACCATCGCCACTCCAGATTGCGGTGAGTCAACCCTCTTGCCCTCCTCCAAGCGCAAACGACAGAATCTAACGGTCGCTTAGGCCACGTCTTCCACGAGGAATGCCTGCTCGAGTGGTTCCGCACGCAGTCTCTCCAATATGTAGCCCAAGCCCGCGAACAAGGCCTACGTCTCCGCGGCGGATCACCGAACTTCTCCGACGCGCCGAACGAATGCCCCACCTGCCGAACAGAGTGTTTTGCCGATCCCGAAACAGGTGAACCGAGCGTGCATCGACTATTCATCCATTTTGGTGATGGAGATGGGGTGGTATCTAGTAGTCAGGCTGGTTCGAGTCCTGTCAAATGGAGAGGGACGCAGGGTCCGAAGGGGAAGGAGAAGGAGGTTATGGGATTGGCCAGGAGAGCGAGGGGGTTGATGGAGGAGGTGAAGGGGCTTAGTGGGGATAGTCCTGAGGGGGAGGTGGAGGGGATACTGAGAAGGGCTGAGGGGTTGAAGGAGGATGCGGTCTCGGTGAAGGCGTTGGCAGGCGTGAAGGTGCGTTCCCACTGCGCCTCGGTCGGGCACTCGCTTATGCTGGTTGAAATAGACATATATCGGTGGTCTAAATGCTGCGATCAGCAACCTACGTGCCACTTTGGAGTCACATCCACTCGTCACAACGCTGAACAATCGAATACATGAGCTGGAATCCGCAATGAAGGAGATGGACCGGCAAGCTCAGCGTGTCGTGCGGACCGTACTGCCACAAGAGATCCAGAAGGCAGTAGCGGTTGAGCAAGCCAGAGCAGATCGGCGGATTCGCAAGGTGCAAGAGGAGTGCGAGCTGATCAAGCGCGAATTGGAAAGGGAGCAAGTCGCCCGGCGGGTTGGGCGGAAAGCTATGGAGGAGAGGGAGAGGGAGGCGGACAAGAAGGTTGCCGAGCTCAAGAAGTTCGTTCGGGCCGGGATCCGGGTGGAGACACTACTCATTGACAAAATAGGGACCTGGCCAGAGAACAGGCGGACCGGGAATTCCTGTCAAACACGCTGAATGATCGGAATAAGCTGCTTAAGCTGTATCATGCGAAGGTGAGGGAGTTCGCTGTATGAACCGCCAGGTCATTTTCTGATGAGCCCTATCGACAGGTCGAGTCCCGCCGGGAGCTAAAGTCTCAGGTCGAGGATCTTCGCGTTGAAAACAGTCGACTGAGAGCGGACTTGGAGTCCCGCTCTAGCCAGTCCGGTAGTCCTCGAAGGCAATCTCGACAACGCCTCTCATTGGGCGGAATACTGGACGAGCTTGTGGACGAGGATGAGGACACCAATGCGGATCTGAGCATTCAGGAGATTCCTGCCGACTCCTTCTTACCCTCTCAACTCAAGTCTCGGATACCTCGATCACATCGGCATGCCCAGGACACCTCTCTTCAGGTCGACATGCCTCTCGATGAGAAGCCACCTCACGCGTTGGAGATTGAGGACGAACCCAGATCTTCATCTCGCTCCAATCCAACAGCTCGCACGTATTCGTTTGGCAGGGACGAGCCAAAGGAGCGGAAGAGCAAATACTTTCCTTCCCACAAGGACGAGGATGACGAGAACGAGGATGTGATTGTACATGCAAGCTCGAGTCCCAGTCCGCCGAAACGGAGCCGGACGAACCCGTTTACTACCACGCGCGAAGCCAGCGATAAACGGCGTGATCTGCCGCGCAGATCGAACTTACATTCCAGCAAGGAGCGGCCTATCGAGTTGATCTCACCATCGAGGCCATTGGCTGTAGCTCGAGATCGGAATCTTCCGCAGAAAGCGGGGAGGAGCATGGTGGACTGGCTGGGGATTAGCGATTCGAACGGTCGGCCAAATAAGGGTGTCGTTGGAGGGACGAAGGCCAAACGGAGGGTCTAGGGATTCGGATCATGGTACCACGGATGCATTGCCCCTGCTGGATCAGGTTGGCCTCGCTGAGTTCAGGATTGATGATCCTCTGTGGCTTTTGGTTCGGCCATATAAGCTTATGAAACTTCGCTCCGTCTGCCATACTCTTGAATTCGCCACAAACTTCTCCTGCCACTCCCTTCTGACGCAACTCGTTTCTCAATCCGAACGCGCCCCTTCGGCGTCGTACAAGTTCCAGGACTCTATTCCAGGACTCTGGACATGCCTCGGCCGCCCGTACCGTTTTCCTGCGCGGCTCCTCTCCATCATGCGACTTGATAGCGCCATTTGATCGAGCGGAAAGGGAGGGGGAGCTCCCCGACGCGCTTCCATCAGGCGGACTCATCATCAGCCTCTCATCATCTTCTCGATCCCATCACCCACCTCTTAGAGCTGAGAAAACGGAAACCAGAACGGTGGTGCAAAAAGAGTTTCGCGGCTACGAGTTTCTCCGACCGATAGGGTTGTCAAGCGGCCTCAACGCCATCGATCTCGGATTATCTCTATCGCTGAAAACTCCTAACTCAACATGGCTCCAACACTGTCCTTATCGACCGCCGTACCCCAGAGGGGAGGGTCCAGTAAACGGACGTCCCTCGCGTCGGTCCTCACGACTCCCTCCTCATCCTCGGAGATGATCAGTCTCATCAGCTCGGCCCCCTCGTTCGATCACTCGCGTTCTTCCACACATTCGACTGCGTCGGGTTGGAGCGTGGTGACGCCCCGACTTGATGTGGTCGGTCTCCCTACAATCGTGTCCGGCACGAACATTGATGAGCACTGGGAGAACGTGGATGATGAGCTGCTCGGTGCCGGCCAGAAACCTTGGTGGGAGCAGGTGGGTCCTCCGATGGGTCTCAGCTTCGAGCTAAGATTAGATCATTAGACCACACCTCGCCCACCGGAATCGACCGATCTCACACGCCGCGTATCCGATCAGCGAGACAACGACGTCTGCCTCGACGACTCGCCAACTCTCCCTGACGAACTCTCGCACACTCGTCCTCATGAAACCTCCACATTCTCAGCGACGCCGGCCGCTCGTGTTCCACCTGCCGTCCGGACCGCAGAGCCCCTACTAGCGAGCGTGCGGCTCATCAGGTCGACGTCTGATCGGCCGAATATATTCGACCTGTCCGAGAATCAGCGCGGCAAGCTCCCAGAGCGGGATGACAAGATGGTGAAGAGCGAGTCGTGTGGCCTTGGATTACGTCGGCTTACGTCGGCGACGGGGTCGGGGAGGCCTCACACTGCGGGAGGGCGACCCCAGACCGCGGTGGACGCGATGAAGAACACGAACGGTGAGTGGGGTCTTTATTGGTTTGGTGGAGGGGTCGCCTTGTTACATGGACTGGAATCGTCCAGCCTCAAGTCGCCTCCCTGCTGTGATAAATTCGTTCCTTTCCCCGCCATTCATTGCGATCATGAGGATCAGGGGTTGTTTCATTACTCGACACGTCCCGGAGCTATGACGCTTCTCATAACAAGGCACATCCACTCTTGAGGGACGTCCATCATTCTCAACCTTCGCTGACATTCCACAGCAACACGCCTCCCTGCGACTTGCGACGGCACGAGTCGACCACTTGTCCGTCAACAGTCGCGCGATTCGGATTCATCCACCGCCAGCGCCCCGACCATTCCATCACGTTCATCGTCTCGCAAGGCGCCTTCGGTCGCGCCTCGTGCTTCCTCGCTCAAGCTCAGCACGCTTTTCACCTCGAATCCGAACCGACATTCAGCCGTGCCGCCTGCCGTACCTTCTCGACCATCATCCAGCCGGTCCTCCAAATCCCCCACCCCTCCACCTCCGCCGACAGCATCTCCTCGTACCTCAGGCGCCTCCGCTATCATACCACTCGAGTCGATTACCGAGCTTCCCGCTGACACAGACACTGGTCCAGACGGTTCTTACGTCCGGAATCTTCCTTTTCGGCTAAGCAGATCAACCTCGAATCCGGAGTTGTCTTCACGCAGCATGACCATGCTATGGAAGCTCTGCCGGTCCAGCTCGACTTCGCATTTCAAGGTCGAGGCGAGCTTCGATACGGGCTCGCTTTCTTCCTTCGCTGTGCCTACGAACAGGTCGCCCGGAAGCGAGCGGGAGTCGAGCTTTCTCAAGCTCGAGCATGCGAAGCAGGAGAGAAGCAAGTCGAGGGCAGAGGAGCGGAGCTTCTTGTTCGTCGAGCCGGAGAGCGAAGAGGGGAAGGAGAAGACCTTCTTCTTGCTAAGAAGGAAAGATGGAGCGCAATCAAGTGCGAATACCATGCCGGAATCATGGACACGGCCGAGCGCCCCCCGATCCGTCTCGGACCCGACTGTCCCTCCAACAATGACCGGCCCTCCTCCCGCCCCTGTCCATCCTAGCCCTACAAAGGCCAGCACGATGTCACATCATCCCGCTGCTATTACGGCCCCCGTATATCGTGGCTCCCTGTCAGCCCACATGACTCCGGACGACTGGTATCAAGAGGCTCTCGCCGCCTTGCGAATCGCCGAAGAATGGGAATGGCCGAATCCCCCCTCCAGAAGCCCAGAATCGATGAGTACCAGTTCGTCAGAGGAGACTTTGGGTCCGGTGACACCTAAATCTGCAGAGATGATCTTGCATGGAGAAGCGGAGTATGAGGAGGCGAGAAAGAGGAGGACGACAAGACGATTTGAGGATTTGTGAGGCGGAGAAGTCGGAGAAATATCCCTTACACCTTTACGAGGGACCCCATTTTCGTATGTCTAGTTTTCGGCCTGCTTGAAGCAGCCTTTCTGACTCAGTACTGCATATAGTCGTTCTTGGGCTCTTCAGCATCATACTCCCCGGCCAATGTCGGATGGGGGAATGCAAACTCTTTATCTGCATACGCCTCTTGAGTCCTTTTGATCGGCCGATTCCGTGCCGTAAACAAGAAGGCAAGTTTACATAAGCCTCTTTGCGTCACCCTTCTACGTTGTTTTTCCTCAACCTCATCTTGTTCTTGGCAAAACACAGGATTCAAAACGGGCTGTCTAGCTGGAGTAGCATCAGGAGAACGTCTAGAAATGCCTCGGTGACCTGATTGTTCAATCCCGACGGAATACGGCTAGAACGCCTCAACACGTCAACCTTTACTCAGCAACACCGCCTCTTCCCTTGATCGTCTCACATCGCTCAGCATGACCTCTTCCTCTCCAACATCACATGAACGGACTCGGTCAGCGTCTGTGCTCGCCTCCATCGCCTCTGTCATCCCGACTACCCTTTTCTCCCCGCCGAAGCTGGCGTCGCAGGCTGTTTTCCTGGATGAAGAGGAGGGGAAGCTTGGGGAGAGCGGTCGGGCGGGATCCAGTCAGGGTCTTACGGAGGGACTACGACGGGTTGAGCTGAAGGTCGGGGGAATGACTGTGAGTATGATCATTGTGGATTGAGAGGTAGTCATGCTGACGATAGCAGTGTGGAGCTTGTGTTGCGTCGATCGAGGGTCAGCTCAAACAACCTGGTATCCACTCTATACAAATCTCACTTCTCGCCGAGCGAGGAGTTGTCGAGTACGATGAGGGATTCGTCGATGCCAAGGGCGAGAAATGGTCAGAGGCCAAGGTCGCGTCCGCGATTGAGGATATCGGGTTCGAGGCGGAGGTCGTGGAGAAGAGTGAGGTGGATGATGTAGAATTGCGGGTGTATGGGTACGTCTGCTGTGGGCAGCTTGGGACTTTACCGGCGCTGATTGCGACGATAGGTTGGAAAACGCGGACCTGGTCGACTCGATAATATCCACAATCACCTCACTCGCCGGAGTTCACTCCGTCTCCTTCCCCTTCCCACCCACCCACCTCCTACTCTCCCACTCACCCACCCTCATCCCACTCCGCACACTCGTTGACGCTTTATCCGCCTCTTTCCCACAACTCACCTTCCTTCCAACATCCACACAGAACGACTCGCAAATCGCCTCACTCCAGAAACACAAAGAAACGGCACTATGGCGAAGAACATTCCTCCTCTCGGCAACCTTTGCCGTGCCGGTTTTCATCATTGGGATGATGGGGATGTATCTGCCCATGTGGTTGATGGGCTGGACGATGTGGAGAGTCTGTAGGGGAATATATCTGGGTGACCTGGTGTGCTTGGGATTAACCCTTCCGGTGCAAGGATGGTTGGCAAGGAGATTCTACGAGAATGCCTGGAAGAGTCTCAAGCACAAGTCGGCAACCATGTGAGTGATTTCCATCATCGTCATAAGTCTGTTCTTACGGTGTCAGGGATGTGCTCGTTGTCCTTGGCACATGTTCTGCATTCACCTACTCCGTGGCCACGATGTTCTTCGCCATGTTCTCCTCCGACCCAGACTACCATCCTCAGACCTTCTTCGATACTTCCACCATGCTAATCACTTTCGTCTCTCTCGGGCGGTATATCGAGAACCTCGCCAAGGGAAAGACATCAGCTGCGCTTACCGATCTCATGGCGCTCACACCGTCTTCCGCAACCATCTTCACCAATCCACCTGAAGAAGGGGAGCCGCTTGACTCGTCGTCATGTACCAGGAAGATCCCCACCGAACTCGTACGGGTCGGCGATGTGGTGCTTCTGGTACCAGGGGAGAAGATCCCCGCGGATGGAGTAGTAATAAGCGGATCCACCTTTGTGGATGAGTCCATGGTGACCGGCGAGGCTCTGCCGGTCGCCAAGCAGGTCGAGTCACAGGTCATTGGCGGAACCGTCAATGGCCTCGGGACAATCACTTTCCGGGTCACTCGTGCCGGCGCCGACACTGCTCTTTCCCAGATCGTCAAGCTTGTCGAGGATGCGCAGACCTCAAAAGCGCCAATCCAGCATTTCGCAGACCGCGTCGCCGGGATCTTCGTCCCTATCGTCATCACGCTTTCCCTTTTCACCTTCATGACCTGGATGGTTATCTCCTTGCTCGAGTCGTCAGGATCGTTACCCGATGTCTTCCATTCGCCCGGGACGAGCAGATTTGGTGTTTGCCTCAAGCTTTGCATCTCGGTTGTCGTTGTCGCGTGCCCATGTGCCCTTGGATTGAGCACGCCTACAGCAGTGATGGTTGGCACCGGAGTGGGAGCGAAGAACGGTATCCTTATTAAGGGTGGGAAAGCGCTGGAAGCTAGCAACGATGTGAGACGGGTCGTGATGGACAAGACTGGGACGGTGACCGAGGGAAAGATGAAGGTCACCGCCGTGGCCTGGGCACCCTCGAACAGCCTGAATCCGCCGTCGGTTTGGACTTCAGAGCTCGACACCCCTTCGACGCTATCGATGACTACTTCCGTCACACCTTTACAAAGACATACGGTTCTCTCCCTCCTATCGCTCTCCGAGTCTCGATCAGAACACCCGCTCGCCATCGCTGTGGCAGCGTACGGTCGGGAAGCCCTTTCAAACGCGAGGTTGTCCCCGCCGAACGGCGAGGTTGTCGAATTTGAGAGCGCCACTGGCCAAGGAGTGGAGGCTGTCATCCGCCTCGCCAGCGGTGTGTTTGAGGAGCGTCTTCGTATCGGGAAGGCAGACTACGTCCTTTCTACCGGGTCCAAACCCGGCGAGGCGTACGGTTCGGCTCTGCTGCCACCCGCTCTCCACCAATTTGAGGACGCGCAAATGGCGAAAGCACGAACAGTGATCTTCGTCTCGATCGTGCGGAATGGGTCAGGCCTGCCGGTCCTTGCAGTTGCTTTATCGGACTCACCGAAAGCGTCTTCCGCGCAAGCCGTCGCCGCGCTTAAAAGGATGAGGATCAAGGTCACCATGCTCACCGGTGATTCTGGATCCACCGCACGCGCTGTTGCGAGAGAGGTCGGGATTGAGGAGGATGAGGTATATGCCGGAGTCAGTCCGAAGGGGAAGGCGAAGATCGTACGGGACCTCATGGAGCGGGATGGTGGCGGTGTGGCCATGGTCTGTTTACCGCCCCGTACCGCTTGCATCGCTGACCGGATGCTCTTGACAGGTTGGCGACGGAATCAATGACTCGCCTGCCCTCGTCGCGGCATCTCTCGGTATCGCTCTCTCTTCCGGCACATCCGTAGCGATCGAAGCGGCCGACCTGGTCCTCATGCGATCCGATCTTCTCGACGTGGTTGCCGCTCTCGATCTTGGCCGAACAATCTTTTCAAAGATAAAAGCCAACCTTCTCTGGGCATGCTGCTACAACATCCTCATGATCCCGTTGGCTATGGGGGTTCTCCTTCCCTGGAACATTCATTTGCACCCTATGATGGCGGCTCTGGCTATGGCGTTTTCGAGTGTCTCGGTGGTCGCATCCTCCTTGACCTTGAAGGTACGTCTTGATGTGTCAGATGAAGTTGGTGAGCTGATCCATGGTTAGTGGTGGCGACGACCAAAGTCTTCCATCATGCCGGGCGAGCCATACCAGCCTGGCGGAGTCGTCAGAGGATTCTCGGAACTAGTCAGAGGTACGAGGGAGCTTGCACTGGACGTCGTTCGGAGTGCGGTACAATTTGGAAAAGCCGTCGAGAAGAGAGGCAGTACGGTCCCACTACTGCGGCGGTTCAGTCTGCGACCTTCAGCCGTGGAGTACGAGGCTATACCTCTCGGCCGGCCGGGATCGGGATCACCTGTATGACCGCTTGACGCCCCCTTGTTGTATCAGTCGACTAGACGTTTTTTGGATAGATAGTTATGCAAGCATAATGCCGGTATCGCCATGCACTCAAAAGACGGCATCAGCTGCCGCGCCCCGGCCCTCCCCAACCTCATTTCTCGGTGTCAAGTCTTTATGATAGACCCTCATGACATGCATCATTGCAATGCTGCGCCCAAGAATCACACTTAGCTGCCTCGCACTGTCCCACCCCGACCCCATTTCTCGTCCAAGAAAGCCGTCATCCACTCGTACAGTTCCCGATACGCATCTCGTTTGTCCATTCCGTGGCTCCTACAAATAATCAGCCAGTGACTGGGCGTAAGACGAGATCCTTACGAGTCAACAAACATCCTGAATCGCCAACCTCTGACATGCTGTTGCGTGAACTTATCGAGCAGACTTGCGGAATTGGCGAAATGCACGTTATCGTCCCCCGTCCCGTGGGCGAGGAGGAAATCGACGTTTGAGAAGGCGGTGACGTTATTGACGGCTGCTTGGATGTAGCCTTGTGGGTTCGCAGAGGGGGTTGACATGTAGCGCTCGGTATAGATCGAGTCGTAGTATAGCCAGTTGGTCACTGGGAGGTGAGATGTAAGCCCTTGCCGATCTTTGACCTGCAACGCATTGTTGACTGACCAGGCGCTACTGCCACTCAGAGTCACAGGTGGAGTCAGCGAATGTACGAAAGAAGAAGCATGCCACTTACTGCCAAGCGTAAAAAGCCCCGAATCCGCCTCCAACGTTTTAAGAGTCATGTAACCCCCATAGCTCTGCTCTCATTAGTCATTCCCCATTGTAGACCTTATGTCCACACTTACCCATCCCCAAATCCCGACCCTGCTCCGATCCACATACTTCCTCTTGACCATCTCCTTCGCCGCCGCCACCTGATCCACCGCTTCCCAGCGGCCCAAATCATCTCGAATCGGATTCCGTAGCCGTCGACCTTTGTACCCCGTACCTCGGCCATCGAGCATCACGATGATGTATTTCCGCTCGCAAGCTAGGTAGGAATGCCAGTCTCGGTCAAAGCGGTTGGACACCATTTGAGAGCCCGGTCCGCCATACCTGAGTACCGCGCCCATCAGATATCATATCGGGCATTCGGAAGTTGGGCGCACACTCTGATGAGAACAGGGTACTTCTTCCGACCGGATGTATCCATGTTGGGCGGAAGGATTTCTAGCATGTTGAGCTCTGCGACAAGAGGTTAGACCAAATACCTCTAGACCGGATGTCAAGCACGTACCGTATCCGTCATTCTCGATCGTGGTCCGGGTGACAATGGGGCGCATGAACTCTGATAAAGTTTGATTGAGTTGAGTGTTTTCTTCGAGCAGTACATCGAAACCTGAAAGCCAGTTCGCGGTCAGCAAACACCTGGCCACCCCCATTTCGGCTCAACGCACTGTCATCTCCCATCCTTAGTAAGCTGGAATAAGGTATCTCGGGTCCCCTGTATGTTAAGACATGGTAATTTCCGCCAGGCGAGAAGCCGGCGTCGAAGAACCCGGGCTGTTCGATATCAGTGAGCGCTGCGTAGTTCTGCCTGTAGTCTTCCAATGCAATCGATGTAGGGAGTGGAGCCTCGTAGAGATGTCGGTCGATAGACGGTGTAGCAGCCATGAAATATCTTTATGAAAACGCATCAGTGATAATCAGAGGCTTGGAATAATGGAGTTTACACAGCGTTGCGCTCCACATTAATCGCCGAGATCTGCGTGACCTCCCATTCGCCACAGGTGAGCCAGATAGGTGTCGTCGCGTTGAGGGGACTGAAGAAGGCTATATGGTTGTAGCCTTGATCCGGAATCAGGTCAAGGTATCCCGGTAGAGGACCTTTGACGGGAATGACGTCTTGTCCCTACAAAAGTCAGCTTCGAGATCTTTGCTGGTTTCGGAGCGGACTAACATGGTCGATCCATCCGTCATCACCCTCCTCCCCGTCCTTCCCCAAGGTCCGAACCACCATCCCTTCACTCCGCCCATCCTCGAACAGGACAACCCTTCCGACTCTCGCCGCTCGGTCGATCTCCTTTACCAGCAGTGCATCATCCGCTACCCATCCAACCTCGATGATGATCCGCTGGTCCAGGGGCATCTCGTCCGGCCAGGAAAGTCTCTGCTTGGCTGCCCCTAAAAGCTGGTGGGACTGATAGCTTTTGAGCGAGAACGTATTGACAGTGACGAGCGGATTAGGAGTGCCTGGTTTGGGGTACCTGGCGCTACATCAGCTGAATGTCTGGCAGGACGAAGACGCCTCACTTCATGTCAAGCTCGCTGGTGTACGGGTGCGGCTCGAAAGCATCGTTTGATGGGTTGTAGTATTGCAGCTTGTAGTCCCTCACCGCCTCCTCGTCGCTCCGAAGAAAGGCGAGGCTCTGTCCATCGGGACTCCACCAGGTTGCCGAATCGCCGCTGAGTACTTCTTCCTCGTATACCCAATCCGGAACCCCGTTGAAGACGACCGCGGAGCCATCATCGGTCACGCGTATCACTTTTGGCTCGCTGGACGCCATCTCGTTCGCAGGAACCACGTAGAGATCATTCTCGCTCACAAAAGCCAGCGAGTGCGATACTGGTGACCAGTTACATCGCGTTATTGTCGGAGGCGAAGTCGGCGGGATGACGGGAAACGTATGCCCGTCAGAGCGACGATGGACCCAGTAGTTGCCAAACGACGAGTATCTCCATTGCTTGACGTGATCGGTCTTGAACAGAACATATTCCATATCAGCGGACAACGCCCAGGCTTGCCAGTGCAGGCGCTCGCCGGAGGGAAGCAGGACGCGTGAAGCTTCTACGAGGATTGAGTCCTCGGTCATGTTCTGAACGGTACTGAGGACGATGTTTCCGTTCTTCTCGTGGGAGTATGTGCCGTCCGGAGCTGACATTGGGCGGTGTCAAGTCGGACTCGTAACCGCTAGAGACCACGTACCCTCCTTGACCCAATTGAGACTCGAAGTTCGCGCCGAGAATGTACCATTGAAAACATGGTCCATGGTGATGTGCCTGTTCCCGCTCTTTGCCGACAACGAGGGTGCTGAATACCCCGCCGCAGCCAGTCCACCGATCACAGCAGCGAACCCGATGACGGAGATCAGAACGGCCAAGACTCGTCGAGATTTCTTCCGAGGTCGCAACTATCATACCCTATCAGGTGTCGTGCTCCAGACTGCCTGACATGACCAGACTGACCCGCCGCGGCTCCACTGGAAATCCCTCTCCATCCCCATCCTCCATATTGGGCTCGTCCACGAACCGTCTATCTTTTTCATTGAAGGGCTCATCGTCGAGATTATCTCGATACGAAACATCCGAGTTGGAGTCGAGCGAAATCCCAGATTTAAGGGGTGATCGTTCCTGCATCTGAACACCTTCGACCGAGAGGCGACCATACTCTGCGTCCGCCATGATGTCGAGCTACAGACTTGATTTGGAAAGGCGTTGATGACCGGTGTGGTGGTGAGTGGTGAGATTGAGGAAAGCAGAAGGACGCGGCGTGTCGTCACGGAGATCACGTGATGCATTGTGGGTCAGGGCTACGACACGTTGTGAAGGGTAATAAAAACTACGAAATCACGAGCATTTGTCTTTCTCGTCACAGAATTTCCGTCGATATCTTCTCCACCTCCATGAGTCAGTCGATACCCATGGATCGGTCTCAAATACCCCCACGATGGCGGAGAACATCCTCGGTCTCCTCTTCGTGACCTCGTCATCTCGCGGTCGACACGTCTTCCGCTACCCACCTGACCCGAAATCACCTCATACCTGGCTCACCCAGCCAATCTATTCTTCAGACACCTACACCGCTACCGATACCGCCGTCCAACGGCCCAAGCGGAAGGTGTTCTTCGATGAAACAGATGCAAAGTCATCGACTGCCTCGCTGAGACGCATGGGTCGGCCTTGGGGAGATGGCAGTAGTGTCGGGACGCCAGCTGGGGGTGGTGGGATCGCGATGAGCTCCGGGATGCCGGGTAGACTGCTCGACTACGGTTCGGACACCTTTGGAGAAGAGGATGGTAGCGATAGCGATTTGTCCGAGGATGACTACCTCGATCAGGCTCGGACGAATCAATCTTCCTCAAAGGATGGTGGGACGACCAAGGAGACGACCGCCCCGTCGTCGCCGCGGGTCTCCTTGAGCGTGAACAAGGCGGAGACCACAGCACCAGCTCAAGACCGAGGACCCGACCGCTTCATTGAGTCACAGTACAACTCCGCGCTAAACTACTCGCTAGACTTCCTCTCCGACATGCTCACACCACCTCGGTCAGCCGGGAACCGCAAATTTGAGATCTGCGTTGACGAGCTGGTCTTTGTCGGTCATCCGGTGTTCAATAATCCTGATGGTAAATGGGGATACCCAGCCGACCCGGGGGAGGATGTCGATACGCGGGTGACTGGTCGAGGTCGACGGATGAGGGAAGGGGGAAATCCTCTTGCGCCGGTGGAAGAAGGCAAGGAGAGCACTTCTCCCGAGAATCATGAACCGGTGCCGGATACCCAACAGAAAAAGTCCGACAGCGTGGACAGGCCACCTATGCTCAACATGTTCCACCTCGTGCTCATCCTCGACAAGCCGGATCCGAAGCCCTGGGCCCAGGTCAACGACGGTCCTCCACCGCTCACGCCATTCGACGAGGTCTACCGTGAAATCGCTTTCAAGTGGACTGCAGTAGCTTTTGCGCTGCAGGTCCAGGATGGCTATATCGCGAGGGAGGCTTGGGGAATGGCTAAGACGAGGGAGAAGGCGATCAACGATAGTGAGCTATTGTCTCGTTACGTATCTCTTGGAATAGCTGACGCAGTCTAAGGTATTCCCATCCGCGAATGCTCGCACATGGTGTACGAGAAGTATTCACTTGACCGCGCCCTCAATCAGCTCTTCATCGCGATCCAACAGTTCAGGACGAAGCCGTCAAACCCTCTCTACTCCCATCTACCAAATTCCATCACCGTCAACCTCGCAGATATACCCATCAGCATGGTCCTCTCCCCGCAATCAGTCGAGACCGACGAGGCTTGGGCTCATTGGGGCGAGACGGACGATCTCTCGTCAAGCGATGACGAGGTGAGCGAGATGGGATGGGACGCATCGATGAAGCAGCTCGATCTGAGGGTGGAGCCCTGGCAGACGCTGCTGTTGATTGATGAGGATGCGACGGAGAAGGCGGGTGAGATCTCGACCTCGATGGTCGGGCTGGGCATCGGCAGACGCATCCTTGACGAGAGTGAGAAGACATCACCTATGCCGATGTCGAGAGGAGCATCCAGGGAACGGTCGATGGAGGAGGATGAGGGATTGCTGATGAGATCTTTGATCGGTGCTTGCGACGTTTCGAAACCGTCAGTTCGCCAGAAGCAAAGTCAGGTAGAGGCGCTGATGGGACGAAAAGTCTGGTGGATATCGCGCATATCTTGCGCTGTGACCTTGACGGCATCGTCATTCCCCTCGCTCGCGATCTTGTGCAGAACAAGAGGGCCATTCTCATCGATGTCATCAATACTCGCCTTCGGACTGTCGTCATGCCGACGACGATAGACGAGCATACGTACGTTCCTCCACCATGCGGTTTCTTAAATCTGATTAAGCTCAGCACGTCGATCGACATGTATGCCGATCGCTTTGTTCGCGCTTTCCCATCCCTTCCATCCCTCGCCTCCTTCATCGGCATGATCTCCGCTAGCCCTCGTCACGTGCGCAACTTGCTCCCTTCGGATATAGCCTCCGACAGCCCAGCCCGTCAACTCTACATGGACGCCCTGATCTGGTTGCTCAAGCAGGACCTCGTCGTCCAAGTCCACACCCGCGCCCGCGTCTTCGCTCGTCCCGAGATCAAAGAAGCCGCTTGGCGAAAATTGTGGCATCGCCGTCGAGATCGGTGGCTTCGGTCTCAAGCATATGAAAAATCGCCCGACCTGAGGACCCCTCGGGCGTTGAATGGGAACGGCAACCCTATGGACGCGACTGTTCCTCCGCCGAAGATGGATCAGTCGTTCATGGATTTCGACCCGGACTTGGAGATGGACAGCGATATGGGCGAGGGCGATACGGGTCATCTACACGACATGGACTTCTCGATGAATGTGGTTGAGCCAGAAAATGTGCCGGAATTTGGGGCATCTTTTATCTTCAAGCCGGCGCGAGCGCAGAAAGATGAGGCGAGGTGGTTGCGGGTCATCCGCGAATCGGCAGATGCGGTCTGGGCGAGCAAGTTCGACCTGTAGGTGACAAGACTGCTTTGCCAGAGTAGTGCTGACGTAGCGCAGATGCGTTCAGTACTTCGACGGGGTGGCGACTTTCGAGGAGATCTCGTTTCGCACCGGTCTGCAACGAAGAGAGCTGGACCGCATTCTGCAGCTTTTCAAGGACGATGTCAGTAGTTTTGCGGTTCGCGGATCTCACTGACAGTAGCCCCAGCTTGTCATGTTCCTTCACCCGTGATGCCGCGGAGACTCGTTTGACCGACAGGAGTCACATCTCCAGGTGTACTAACCATCGTCGGGCCAATAGGCAATCCGTGCCTCCCTAGCGTTGAGCTCGTTCCCTCGGTCATCCGGTCTCGAATCGAGTCTGGCGGCACCGTCGATGTCGGTCGAGACGGTAGCGGCGTACCTGAAGACGACGGAGGAGGCGGGATATGAGTCTTGAGGACTCTGTTACCCTTTCGTTTCGGATTGGGAGCTATAACATATCATCAATTGGTCAATGCAATGCACTTGACTTTTCGTACCATTTTGATTCTCGGACATGTAGAACCTCCTGAGGAGCATGATCGCCTCTTCTCGATAGTAGCCTCCCTCCGCGACAAACGAGGGATGTGTGTCCAAAAGTTCCCTGTGCCCTCGTCAGACAATTCTGAACCTACTGTATACACCTACGAGCTGTTCACATCGATGACACTGCCACACCCTCCGAATCTGAGTCAAAGTCAGAATTCTTCTCCGAGGAGCGGAAGCGGAGCTCCCCTGTCATTGGCGGCCCCATAGACGACCTTTCCAATCCCGATCTGCCGCAATGCCGAAGCACACTGAACACAAGGTTCCACCCTCGACTCGTACTCAGCACACCTCGGGTCAAGCGGACTCGTCTTACGTCACATAGAGCGTAATCGACGACAAGGGGGCAGGGTGGAAGGGAAGGAGATGGTCGATCGCCTCCAGTTCGGCGTGAAGGGTGGCCTGATCCCCGTCAATCCTGATTACGGGGCATGATAAGGGGGGAAGCAAGGGAGGAATGGGGGCACGAGGGGACGGGCAGGGAAGATGGGAAGGAGAGGACATACATTCCGCCATTCGTTTGTCCTGTTCCGAGCTCGAGCGATGGCTTTTCCGTCTTTGACGAAGACACAGCCGACGGGGACTTCGTCCGAGACGAGGGCTTCTTCGGCCTAAGTGAAGCGTGAACATCAGTCCGCATGTGCGAGGAAAGTAGGTGTGAAGGACGAACCATGATGAGCGCTTCTCGCATCCACGACAAGTCGGTGGGATTCTGATCTTCTGGCGGGATGTAAGTCTGAAGCGGCTGTTTGTCAGCGACCGAAGCTTGAGGACCTTCCAGAGCTTACAGCCATCACGAGTGATACACTGGCAGAGTGTTGGATATTCGACGATTTAAAGGTGATCAAAGAGGAGGAATCAAGAGATTTTGGTGACTCGACCCCGACGGATTTTTACCGGGCGATTCCACGGCAACTTTTGGCTTGCGATTTCATGCAAACATCCGGTGGTCCTTGCAATCACCATAGTAACGACTCTACCGCGCTCGAGTACATGCTGCGGCGGCACCAGACGGTGGGTATCTCGAGTAGATGCACGAGTTGACCCAAGTCATTATTGAGGAGGAGAAGCTCAAATTTCAGGAGGGAGCTACATCTCAAGGAGGCCACAAGCTCACCAGTCACAGGAAGAAGATCGAGCAATTATACAAGTACAAGATAATCCCCAGAGTAGACGGTAATCAACGACGTATATGTGTTTCCCGCGGAAAATGATAGGGCAAGACATTGCATCATAAGCAACAGCCCTGCTCAAGGGAGCGACATCCGTCCTTAATCTACAAGCGTCAACTCCTTTGTCCGATGAGCAGCATACATGTCCTTGTACTTGTGCCATATCCTATACGCGTCGGTCTATCAGCTAGGATGGAAGACAGACGAGAGTCCTTACCGCATCAGCTCGTCGATGTACAGCTGTTGGAACTCCTGTATCATCTCGTCCGAAGGTTTGGGATGCTTTCGTATTCGGATGGGGGCACCGACTAAATATATGCATATCAGCTATGCTCTGTTTCCCCTATGAATCAGCGACTGACCAACAGAGACGATGGGATGTCGGAAAGGCTGCGAAGGTGCGATCAGTGTCGATCTCCGAAGACTCGATGCCAGCACTGACCATCAACCCGTAATTATCTAGGTCGACGATCTGAGTCAGCTACAAAGAGAGGTTCAACCAATCGGACGCACAATTGAAGATGCTATTGATGCCATTTCAGCAAAATGTCGTGGAATTTCATAGCCCACTCACCCTCGTCCGTAAAACAACGGTAACGTAAACCCAAACGCCGTCTGAAACTTCTTCTGTAGCTTGTACACCATCGACCCTTTCGAATTTGCTCTGCTCCCCGTCAGTCTCGAATCAATCCATTATCATCCTATTCACAATTGATCGTAGATCTAGCCTGTGCATCAGCTGCGCCCAACGAACCATTCGTCGAATACTCACATCGTTCTCCCCAAATGAGAATACCGGCACCAGATCCGCTCCCTCCTTGATCGCCATCTTGATGAACCCGATCCTCTTCTTCAGCGTCAGGTCCGCCGTTCCCGGATGAGCAGACAAGCTCTCCGCTGCACCGCCAACGGCAATGGTGATGGCGTTTCCGGCACCGAGACCGAGGATGTTTGCGCAGGCCGGTTTGGAAACGGAGGAGACACCGTGGAGGAGAAGGAGGTCCCGGTAGAAGGGGAGTTTGAAGTTGGATTCTACGTGATGGATTCACATTCGGCACTCAGATCAAGGCAGGAATCGAACGGACCGAGTGTGAGGAGATGTGGTATGATGCCGGGGAACAGGTCGGAGAAGTTGGTACCCTCTGTTGCAAATGTTGCGAAGGCACCCCTAAGTCGCGTCAGCGCAGCATAGCAATAGACAAAGACCGCACATCCCGATGATACCGTGCGGATGATATCCGAAGAGATATGGTCTGTCGGGAGGAAGGTCCGCCTCCTTCAGGTCGTCAGTCCGGTGGAGCATAGAAGCTGCTGTTTGCCCACCTTCACGATGCTGAAGTAGATGCGCTGGATCAGCATGTACTCCTTTCGAGATTGGCAACGCCCATACCTGCAGGGATAGTACTCTGTACACACGAAGTCAGCTCGGCACTTCCTTAGGTGTGCAGGGCTTTCAACTGACCAGTAAAGTACTTCCAAACGAAACTCCGTCTCGCCCAAGCCTTCGGTCTCCCTCCCCAATCCGGCGCCTGATCGAACTGGATCCAGATGAGGTAGGGGATGAGGACCACCCATAATGGCGGTACGGACCTGATCGTTCTCGTTAGCTGAAATGCTATACACCACAGGTCGTCGCTTACATGGCTAGGAAGAAGAAGAAGAGGCTGATGATGGGGAGTAGCGCCCATAACGCAACAGCTGTAGTCTGGAGTCGACGATGGGGTGGGATGTGGAGGGGAGCGAACCTGTCCTCATCAGCTTCTTCAACCGCTCCAGTAGTAGATGCGACCCACTTGACCTCGACGCCCTTCGAGATATTCTCACGTAAATCATCAAGCTTCAACCCACTCATCAACGGCGACTTCAACCTCTCCCTCATCCCCGCCAACCCCGAACCCGATTCCGACCCCAAGCTCCTCTTCCCGGGTCGAAGCTGAGGCATCTCATTCCCCTGACTCGCCGTAGACTGCGTGTCACCTTCGGTATCGTCCTCCCCATCAGGATCGGGTTGAGGGTTCCGTCGGCGCAACGAGCTAAAGAGTGATGGGTCGTCTGTAGTCATCTTCGCTTCGAAGGTACTTCGATTGAGTGGAGCAATAGGGTAGCTCGTAGGGCCGGAATACGTGGTTGTGGAGGAGTTGGAGGAGGATGATCTGCCGGAAGTGCGTGATGAGGGACGTCGGACGCTAGATGGGATGGCCTTCCCGAGGGTTTCGGGAACGCTTGAGATGGTTTGCACCGCGGCCATCCAGATCGCACCCTCAAGTCCTTGAAATCAGACCATAGACGAGCGGCGAGGAGATGACGTGGGGTTCGTAAGGATGGATTAGTCCAAAGGAAGTGGAATCGTGACGTGCGTCGCAGGAGGGTTCCTCCAAACTGATTCGTCCAATCATGCCGTCATCGTTTGCCGCTGAGACCGGACACTCCATGGTGATGCACCCATGGCTTAAATTTGCCATCATGTCACAACGCTAGGCCCAAGACCAAGCTGAGGCACCTGCAGGACAAGTACTGAAACTGCCAATCTGGAGCCATGCATAGTCTTGGTCAAGTGGTTGGATTTCACAAGAAAAATGGCAAGATAGTGTTCCAAGTGGTTGGCCTGTGTCACGGTGCTACGACCAGCAGATAGGCCCGACGCTCAGCTCCTAGAATCGGCGACGGTCGTCTGAGCTTCGGCAAAGTTGGGCTACCGTGGTCGAACTTAGCTGGAATAACTCGAGGACACGCGTGGGTGTAGCCGAGTTAAGTGCCGGTCGAGTAGCGTGGGCTAGAGATGCAGAGGCTATGAGTAGGCTAGGTAACTATAGTGACTCTAAATGACTTTCAGTGACTTTTAGTGACTTTCAATCTCGAATCGCTGGTTCTCCCCGACTCTCAAGTCCATCCCTTTTACACATCGTCTTCCAGGCCTATCTTCGGTGATGTTCGGCGATGTTCGGCGATATTATCCGAGCTTCAATTCACGATCGTGACAGCCTGAGCATTGGAGAAGTCAGCAGAGGGATTGAGGGGAACCAACAGCAATTCTATCCCCAGCCTAATGTGATTTGGTCATGAGCAACAGCACATGTGGTAGCTTCCCAAGCTTGCACTTTGGCTCATTGTCTGTAGATGTCTGATAGAGACAAGCAAGATGGGTAAGGATTTTGCCATCTTCTCTCCTCAGCTATGCCACATTTGCTGTTAAATACTCCAGAGGGCCAGGTGTTTCCGGCAGCCGACAACCCAGGAGGAGGGAGAAATCGAGGGGTCAGAAAGCATGACTCACCGGACAAGCTGCCAAGCTCCGTCACCTCATTTGCCGAAGATCAATGGAGAAGCGATTCCGAGATAGTAGCTGGAGACGTGATTTGGTGTAGGGAAGACATGGTAGAAGGCAGATATCGGTTGAAGAGATTTATACAGCCTGCTGCCGAGAATTAGCGCGTGTTACTTGGCAGAATAATCTTTCGCACCCCGCTAAAGATCGCATCAAATCGCTCCGGAGGCACATACTCGATCTACCCGCTAGATCAGCAAGGTCTCGAAGAGGATGCCAGGATACTTACGGCCGCACCAAGCTGGTCCACCGATCGCTGGTCCAACGACACCTCCCCAACGTAGATGTACCGTCGGTAAGGCAAGAGATGCGGTTGCATTCGCATGGCCGTCAAGTCTCGCAATTGCGATGCTTCGACATCAACAAGGTCCAACGGGAGTGACGGCTGCTTCAGGTCGGGCTTGCTATCAGCGAGGACAGCGTCGAGGGCCCGGTTTTCGAAGCTCTCCGGCCGGACTCCTGAACAGATGTCGACCAGCGACTGAAAGTCCTGCTGGGAGGATGCTCGATGAAGCCAGTCCATCCAGGCACCACAAGCGCTTGTCAGGTGTAGAGAGGGAGGGGCGCAAGAAACCGCAAGACCGCCGCCAGACAATGCCGCCGAGCCGGAAAATTGAAGTAGGTGCTGGTCTAAGTAAAGTGCGCGGCATAGCGTCTCGAAGGCTCGGGTCGGGTCAGGACAGCGATTTGGCTGCGACCAAGAGAGGTTCGCCCACTCGATGACTGCCGGGAGGACGTATGCAGCCCACGAAGGACTTGCTCGGATCGTCTTCATGATGTCTCCGAATTTCTCCGGCGACCGAAGGATGGATGTCGGCGAGAAGGTGACGAGGCCCCCAGTCTGCCAAATCGGCCGTAGCGTCCACTGCGATGGCAGCAAGGACATTGTAGGTCCCACCGCGTAGAATCTTGTGCGTCGCGGAAGGGCCTCGCAGACCGACATGGAGCGGACAGCCTTAGCCAATTTGGAAGTAAAGATGATGACCACCTCCGGTGCAGCATCCTGGGGAGGAGGAGAAACGCCGATCTGCTTGAAGGCACTGCGCAGTGTGGCCTTCAAGAAATCGATCGATCCTTCCGGACTAGGGTACATGAGCGTCGACCTGCCCTCGAGGTCGAGAAGAAAATCCTTCGTCAGGCCGTAAGTATCCAGTACTGCTGTTGATCCTGCTGAGGACAGCTCGGGCTTAGCGTCTGACTCGTCGAAGTCGGGTCGCACGGGATTCGGGAGCGGCGGCGGCGGATCGGAAGTGAGAGGCATAGATATCAAGACCATCGCCATCCCTATTGCTTCTCCGCTCCAATCTCCGAGTCCGATGTTTGCCAAGTTGAGGTTTCGCGCGTCTGACAGCACCAACGCATAGTGACTTGTAATGCGTCCTTCGTCGGCAGCTTCCGTGAAGCAGACGTACAGCTTGCACTGACGCGCTGATTTGGCTTTCACAGCCTCCCAATCGTGCCGTCCACCATTCCCTTGACTTTCCTTAATTGTCACTTTCGTCCATTGAATCGCCTTCGCGCCACTTCTCAATGAGCCTGACAGGCTGAACGCATCTGTCTCATCCAGTATGAGATCGCTAGCGGTTCTGGCGGAAAGAAAGGTCTCCATAGTAGGACCGGACTCGCTTGAGAGCGTAAGGGCTCCCCTAAGCAGAGTGGTGGCGAAAGTGATCGGCTCGCTACCATCCAGTCGCAGAGATAATGTGAGCCTTGCATCGCACAACCGCTCTTGGCCTTGTCTGGGCTGAGGCGACGGAATCACCGGAGGGGCATCCATACTGCCAGCTGAGGGCGCCAAGGGAGATAGGTTGCCAAGGGGCAAACCCGGTCCGCCCGGTGCGGATAGAGGAGTTGGAGGACCGGGAATGGGCGCTGCGGAGGTCCTCAAAGCCCTGTTTGAAGTCAGCCGCGGCTAGTGCCGCATCTCTAGCGACGTACAGACGCGGGTCTTTACGCGTGTCGTAAGGAATGATGGGCATTATGATTTCGGCTATAGGAGGGATCCGGCTACATGCGCGGATCAGACATGTTTCTTCTTGCTTCATCTGCTATCACTTACAGTACTGGCGACACGCCTCGAGGATCGACGGGCGACAAACGTCCACCGGCCTGTGGCTGCCAGACGGGTGATCTACCGGTACCTAGGAAAGCTGCGGACTGAGGGGGAAGAGGCGGGGGCACACGTGGAGCTGCCGGTGCGAAGCGAGGATCGACTGCTTGATGCGGAAGTCTAGACGGCCCCGACAGGACTTGCTGGGGACCCCATCCTCGCGGCTGCGTCGGCGGAACAGCAAGGGGGCCGGTTGCACCCTGCCATCGAGGATTATAAGCTGATGTCTTGTGCTTGTCTTGAGGTAACGGGGCGATGTTTGACACTGCATTAAAGCGGCCAGATCCTGATGAGCTCCTCTCTTCTCGCTCCGGGTTCGTCAGCTTGGCTACACTGTTCCCATGGACCATCTTCGCGCGTATGTCCCTTGAGAGAAAGGGCACATCGTCAAGGAGGGCAAACTTTTTCGGTTGCACGTAAAGGCCGCGCTGGGTTGGGGGCATTTTGGGCTTCGCATCAGGTGGTGGTGGTGGGGGACCCGCCTGTGGTTCGACCGCAGTTGATGGAGTGGGCAATTGCCCTTGCAAAGATCTGCTCGGAAGGCTGGAGTACAATGCTGGAGGAGGCATGGGAGCCGCAGCAACTGCTGCAGGGGCTGAGGCTGGAACGACGTCCTGCAGCTCGACCGGATCCAAGATAGGGGGCAAGTGCCCGGGAAGGGTGATCTGAGGCAAAGACGCCGATGAGCGAGGGGCCGAATCAAGTATTCCTGGCTCCGGTTGGCCAAAGATTTGGGGTTCCGATACAAGTAAAGCGTCTGTCCGCTTTGGGATCTTCCCGATCCCGGCTAAGCGACCGCCTTCGATAGCAGTGCCCGAGGAACTGATCTGAAAATGGACATAATCAGCATAGGCAGCAGTGGTTTGAGACTCCAACCCTCACGGTATTCTTAGACTTCTTGCTCGGACCTGCAGCAGGTAGCGCCTGCTGAATGATCGAGCTCCCCACTGGTGACGGAGATGACGAGAGCACACAATTCTTCCTCTTGAACCTCGTGTCTTTGACCGCCAGTGCGCTATCATCGTCCTCGCCTATGCCCCGTGAGGGCGAAGTGGCATCTGCCCCGCCATCCGAATTAAAGATAGAGTCCAATGAAGAGTTTGGAGAGGGAGGTCTTGCCGGTTCTTGAGGAGGTGGCCACGGCGGATCAACCCTCTTGTTGAGGGGTGCTGTATGAGTTGGAGCGGATGAGTGCTGAGCATTGACACCGGCTACTGCCGCCTTCTTCGCTTTCTTCGCCTTCTTCGCCCTGATCCGCTTCTTACGGAGATAGTAATCCGAGTCGGCTCTCGTCACCGGTAAGCCGGCTCTCTCCTTCTGCCGACGCCTGACGTATACAGCATAGTCTCGCTTCGAATCGAAATCCTCGAACCAATCCCCTGTCGGAAGAAAGGCGCTCTTAGCGCCGCGTCGGCTGAGGGGTATAAGGACATACTCATAAGAGCCGTAGGGGTGTCGAAGAATGTTCTTCGCTTGCTTGGTGGAGGTGGAAGCGGCTCCCTTCGTCCGGGAGCCTTCTTAAGATACGGATGAATCGTGAGATCGAAAGCCCCCCAGAATCTGCCTATGTTAGCGCAATCCAATGCAAGCGTCAGAAAGGTAGCTCACTGGTCGACCAGCGAGGTCCCGTCGTCAGTCTCAATGAAATTGTCAATCGGTTCATTCCCGAGGTGATCATCAGTACTTTCCGTGGGGGTGCAGGACAGACACTCACGTCTCCGATATAATCTTCAAGTACTTGCACCACTACGAGTGAAATCGCCGACTCGTCAGCCTCGCATAGGGCAGTATCAATCTGACATACCATGACCCCATAAAACTATAGATTCACCAGCATCAGCAAGGGAGGCAATTAGATGGAAGACGAGCTCACCCATTTCTCCTCCCTGTTCCCGTCCGGCCCCTTCCATATCGCCCATTTGATGGCATCTAGATACCAATTAGATCAGGTCTTGACAGGTATTTAGTATTAGTATCGCTCGAGACCTACCGACGATATAGTCTCCATCGTCATCCTCGAGCTCCTCAACATTGACACTCTCCGGCTGATTATCTTCGCTGTCGGAGATGAAGCTACTTGACCCGCCTTGCGAGGCGGACAGTCGAGCGGGCTCAAGCCTGACTCTATCAAGCTCGGAGCGAGTCAAGCTGGACGTCATGGGAGCTCTGGCGGGAGGCAAAACCTGTCCGAGGAGATGGAGAGATTGTAGCATAGAAGCCAGTCGTCAAGAAGTCTGAGACGAAACGTACTGGGACGGGTATTTGGCCATTTCGGATAGACTTCATAAATCAGATCAGGACCCTTGCTTCTCCTCTCTGCTGAAATACAGCCCATGCATATGAAGGATGATCTTCTATAGACTAGGTGCGCAGAGAGTTCCGACTGGCCTCTGACGCGATGCAAAGAGGTCTCCATCAAGGCTCTCACATTAGCCCCGCATAAGCCATCCCGACCAACCCCGACCAATCCCATTCTCCCGGACTCTCGCTAAACCCCCTCAACGCGCTTTTCCGCTTCCCCCTATCCTCGGCGTCTTTTGCACTCTCATTCCGCGGAGCGATGTCCGCACAATAGAACCTCTGCAATGCCAGCGCGAGGAGTTGCGCTTGTGGCTGCGAGAGCAAGAAACCGGGATTGGCGAGACTACCAGCGGGACCTGCAGCTGTGGCGGCGGTGATCTCGCCGCGCATAAGGACCAGATCATGTGATTGTGCCAGCTCTGGGTAGTGCGTGAGGACGAGCTGCGGTTGTGCCCATTCGCCGGCCTTCTTAAACTCCTCGAGCGGAGTAAAGATGACGGACGAAGTCAGCGGTAAGGGCGTCGGGCTCGCTTCGGGTGAAGGTGGGGATGATGAGGTCGAGGTGGGGTGGAATAGCCATTGGAGGTAGAACATCTCGTATTCGTCGGTCTCGACTGCTCCGTTTTCGTTGCTCGCTACGTCTCGAGGAAGGGGTAGGACAAAGAAGGGGTTTGCGCGAGCGAGATGGAGCATGGAGGTGTAGGTCAAGGTGGGTAGGTAGGCGGAAAGGAAGGATGCGGAGAGGGTTGGATGGGCTGAATGGTATGCTGTCCATATTTTGGCGATGGCGTCGGCGTCGTGAGGTGTCATGTGGAGCAGAGGGAGATTGAGGATTGATGATAGTGGCTGGAAGATGACGAACAGTCAACCAGGCAACCTCGCAACAAGCATAAAACACGCCTTGATCCCGGCACGATCCCCCTGCGGTTGAGTCTTTCTGGTCTCAGTCACATCCGGTGCAGGCTTCAAATCCACCGGAGAAAGGGCAACTTCGGTCGCTGGCTCCTCGGCAATCGATTTGAAGACTTTCTTCGCCTTGATCGCTGCCTTGACAGAAGGCGCAAGCTTCTTCACCTTGAGAGCTTCGAGATCTCGGACACCCTCGCTAGGACTGATCAGCTATGACGTGGACAGCTCACACACGCTTCGATCTTCCGTCTCAGCTTATCACCATATTTCTGCTCGACATCCTTGCGCTTCCTCTCGATTATTTCTCGCGGATTTAGCTGCTTCTCGTGCTCTGCTAAGCTGTCGAAGCATTTTGAGGAAGTGGAATAAGCTAGTCGAGATGAGGAGGGTCGGCGTGAAGAACCGAACGGACCTCGGACGATGGTAGGCGGAGCCAATCGAAGCCGTGGGAGTATGGCGGCCATCGTGGCGGAATTGAGGATAGGATCAATGGCCTCAGAACCGGTAATGAAGACATCAAAACGGCCAGACAGACTGAATAATAGCTCCAATTAGGTGGCGAAGTGGAGGTTCACCAAGCGTGCCTATTCCTCTCCCAGCTCTCGGTGTCCTCCGGTGTAGCAACCACCTTATGCCTCTTCCAAACGCAAGGCGCTATCTCCTCATCCCCTTAGGCCTTCTAGCTCTCGTCTGGATCCTTTTGGTTGTCCAACTCCGTCGAAGAGATCTACAGAATCTCCTCCTGCCCTCGAACCCCTTGACCTCATTGCTACCACAGATGCCAGCTTCGTTAAAACACCTCAAGGTCGCACCGAAGGAGGCTCATACCGCGACCGTCATCTTCCTCCACGTGAGTACAAATACGTGGAACGCAAAGGACTACCTGGATTGACGATTATTTTGCCAGGGTCTCGGTGACAGCGGTTCGTAGCTGTTGTTCCCCATGATGTACCTGCCTGGTCTGACCCTTGTCTGTCGTATAGGTCAAGGATGGCTGCCCGTCGCCAAATCGCTATGGACCACCTTCCCCAATGTCAAATGGATACTCCCACATGCTCCGTCAATCCCAATCACTCTTAATGGCGGTACGTTCCCCCAACCCCATCCCTCGGCTTCTCCTTCACCCGAGCTGATCTTCATCGCGGTGGAATAGGTATGCGGATGCCCGGTTGGTTCGACCTCTCCAACCTCGACCGCCTCACCGACTCCGCCTACGATGACGAGAAAGGCGTACTAGCCTCCGTCGCAGCCGTGGACGCACTGATACAAGCTGAAGTGGACGCGGGGATACCTGAGAACCAGATCGTGGTGGGCGGATTTAGTCAAGGTGGGGCGGTGGCGGTTCTTACTGCTTTGGTCACGAAACGGAGGCTGGCGGGGGTCGCGGGGATGAGTACTTGGATACCGTTGAACCATAAGGTTCCGCAGGTTAGTGGGGTGGATGAGGTATGACCTGGCTGATGGGCTTCACGGTAGATGTTAAGTGGGACGGCGAAGGATATGCCAATCTTCTGGGGACATGGGAAAGAAGATCCGGTCGTACGGTACTCATGTGAGCATAACCATCGCTTCATCGGCTGGCAGCTGATTGAGAACAAGTCGGCATGATGTCCATCGAGCTTTTGAAGAGACTGAGTTTCCCCCTCCTTCCTCCCGGTACCACCTTCGCCCGCCCTGGACTCCGCTTCGAGAGCTATCCCGGCTTGGGTCATTCCTCCAGCCCACGAGAGATCGCCGACTTCTCAGCTTGGTTGACAGAAGCCCTGAAATGACACATATGACCTGAATAAAAATGCCATCTACATTAGTCCCCATTGACTGCCCCATCCATGCCCCCTTCTGGCACCAGGCCATCTGCCAACATTCGCTCCAGCTTGCGGACCTCTTCCGTAGTCTGCGCCCGTGTCAATGCCTCCACCACCCGCTTCTTCTCCTCTGGCGTCATCAATCGTCCTTTCCCGCCTTTTATCTGCCCGGTCCCGGCTTTCGCCGAAACTGACAGTGCTGCTCCTGGAACGCTGGATGTCGTGGGTATGGATAATTGGTGGGCGAGTGCGTTGGGTAGGCTGGTCAAGGGGTCGGTGAAGAGTTTTCGAGCGGATTCTCGGACATCGTCCTTTATTCGGGTGAAGTCGAGTGTCCGCAGGTTGCCTTTTGCGACCTGAAATAGAAGTCAGATCTGCGTCTTATTCTGAAAAGAGGATGATGGACCTTCCAGACCGCAAACTCTCGGTAATGCTCATGTTGGGTGACGGGATTGTCAACTAATGAGAGGTGCTGGAGGAAGTGTAGACTTTCAAGGGGGACGAGGGTTGCGAGGGATGAGATGGCGTTATTTGTCAGGACTGAGGATAGTCAGCAACGAGTCTAGAGCGGACAGCGTGCACTTGCCTAATGTAACGAGATTCGGGATCTTTGATGCCAATTAGTCGAGCCTTGACCGCGCGGAAACGAAAGCTCACATTGGGCGGTAGCCCTGTACTGATGGATGAGATCTGATTGTGTGCGAGATGTATCGCCAGTAATCGAGGTGCTACAGGATGAGATGTTCGCTGTCAGCTCTCAGACCTCTCATTTTGCTAGCAACAGTCTAGAGGTCGACTTTGCACTGACAAGATGGGATGTTCCCGAGGACGGTGATGGAATTATCGGTCAGGTTGAGAGTATCATAGGATCCTTGGTGTGATGCCAAGTTTTCGATGACCGGTATTTGGAGTCCTAAGGAACAGAGAAAGGTCAGCCTTCCGCCCGTTACAAGGCAGCTTTCCAGCTCCAGCTAGCGGCTTCGACTGACCTCGCAATTCCAGTTCCCGTTCTTTCAATGGATTCAGATGCTGCGAGGTGTTCAGCAAGGCTCGTAATTGCGGTGTTCGCGTGACTAACAGAGGGTGCTTTTGATACAAACTGCAGATTTCAGAAGTCGGTCAGGCGACATTCAAAGCAGCTTGAAGAAGATGCTCACCTCAGGCGTAAGTCTCATCTTACCAACCTGACCCTACCGGGTCTACCTTAGACCTGGCGGACGTTTTTGATACCGAAACCGAAAGCCAAAGCAATGGGAACATGAATCTTTCGTTGATCTACCGTCAAATTCAGAAGAAAAGGTCCCTTTCGGGTCTTCACATTATCACCGGCGATAACCTGCTCGTGGCATTTTCAAGCCGGGGTGCGCTTCGGTGCTGTGTCCAGCCATGACCTCTCATCAACCAACCACCTGATCTCCGCCAACCCCGTTTTTGTCTCCTTCGCAATCCCTTCTTGTCTCCTCCGGTCCTTCGCTCTCCGTCAACGAGCGACATGGACGATCTCTACTACGATGCCAAGCCCGACATCTCCGCCAACGGGGGCAGCATTCCTCCCAATGGAGCGTATAGTGCCGACAGCAAAACCTCCACATTCTCCCCGAACGGTCGAGACCTCAGTCCGAATTCACAGATGGCTAATGGTGGAAGGACGGGGGGAAGTCAGACTCCGGTAGTGAGGAGGAAGTTGAAGAGCTGGGTCGGATTTTCGAATCTGCCCAATCAGGTGCACAGGCGGAGCATGCGGTGAGCGCTCTGTTCCTGCGCCTCAACGAGGGAGATCCTTCGAGGACGTGTAGGTCAATGTGCTGAAAATCTGGATTGTCTAGACGAGGCTTTCAGTTTGTCGCGATGGTGGTCGGTCAGTGAACCCCATCAGTTGACCTCGGGACGAGCATACTCGGTGACTAACGCCGCATTTTCAGGCGAGTCTGGCCTCGGGAAATCCACACTCATAAATACCCTGTTTGAAACCAAGCTGTACGAGCCGAAGCAAATCCCAAAGCCGGGCTCCGACCGAGGGAGAACCGTGCAGATTGAGAGCAAGAGCGCTGGTCAGTTCTCGGTCTCGACATCGACAGCTTGGGCCCGCTGTCTATTCAGGACCCAGACTGATGCCCGTTATAGACATCGAGGAAAACGGCGTTCGCTTGAGATTGACTGTTGTCGACACGCCGGGCTTCGGTGATTTTGTGAATAACGATGAGAGGTGAGCTATCCAGAAGCGACCTGCTCCTCGAGCTGAATGGGATCCATTAGCTGGAAGCCAATCGTCGACAATATCGAGGCCCGCTTCGACGCCTACTTGGAGCAGGAGAATAGGGTCAACAGGTTGAAGCTGGTCGATAACCGCGTACACGCCTGCATCTACTTCATCCAGCCAACAGGTCATTCGTTCGTAAAGCCAAGATCACTGCATTGCGGGCTATAGCTCATGGATAACTTCAGTCTGAAACCTATCGATATCGAGTTCATGCGACGATTGCATACCAAAGTCAACCTTATCCCGGTCATCGCGAAAGCGGACACCTTGACCGATGACGAGGTCATGCTGTTCAAGCGTAGGGTAAGCGGTCTGCTTTGGCATGTGAAGCAGAAAAGTAATTGCGGCTGTCCTTGTCAGGTACTCGCCGATATTTCTTACCTTGGCATAAGCATATTTCAGCCTCAACAGTACGAGAACGAGGATGAGGAGACTGTGCAAGAAAACAAGGAGATCATCGTGAGGATCTCGCTGGTTTCTAATGAGGTTTTTTGGCTCATACGTGAACGATCCAGAGCAAGGTTCCTTTTGCCGTTGTCGGGTCAGACTCTCTCGTCCAGCTTTCCGATGGCCGACAGGTCCGCGGCCGTGCTTACCCATGGGGTGTCATTGAAGTAGACAATGAGGCACACTGTGACTTTGTGAAGCTTCGCCAAATGCTTGTGCGGACCCACATGGAAGAGCTGAGGGAGCACACGAACGACACCTTGTACGAGAATTACCGGACGGACAAGCTCAGGGCAATGGGCGTGTCACAGGACGAAAGCGTATTCAAGGAGACGAGGTGGGTGTGTGCTGGAAACAGGATCATACAAGCTAACGATGCAACAAGCCCCGCTGCCAAACAAATGGAGGAACGGACTTTGCACGAGGTCAGTCTGTTTGTCATCTATCGGTCCAGACTGACGGGATATGCTGTCCAGGGCAAGCTCGCGAAGATGGAGGCCGAGATGAAGATGGTTTTCCAGCAAAAGGTTCAGGAGAAGGAGCAGAAATTGAAACAATCCGAGGAAGAGCTTTACGCCCGACATCGCGAGATGAAGGAGGCGCTAGACAAGCAACGGTTGGAGCTAGAGGATAAGAAGCGGAGAGTGGAGAGTGGGCGGCCGTTAACGCCTGAAAAGGGCTCGGTACGTCCAGTCAGACGCCTTGTATTGGATCACCGGTCCGACTTGGTCTATCCAGCAGAAGAAGCGCTTCGGTCTCGGCAAGTGATCGGGGATATACCCTTTGGCGAATCCTCCTTTGACCCAGTCCCTCTGATATACCCTTCCGTGCATAGGTACCTCGATTCCCGCGACGGACTTCACTTGCTTTGTTCTTGTCTTGATTACCCTTAGGCTCTTTGTCTGCTGCTCATCAGCCGGGATGCACTCGTCTTGTTTCAGAGCCTACTCATGATGCCGGTATTGACTTCTGAACATTCTTGACGATCGTGCCGTCTCTGGAGGCCCACCGGCAGCCTTTGTAGTCTGCCGGCCGCGTCGTGATGCAGATCCTGACAGCTGGAGACCTTCCTTTCAAGCAGCAACCCAGGAGCTTGTTTCACTGGTGGTCTGGTAAAGGTTAAAAGGAGGTTCTAAGTGTCGCAAGGAGTGAATGGATCTCATTCTCTGACGCCTTAACAGATGCTCCACTGACTCGACTGATGAAAAGATCCGCCAAGGCTCAGGGATGATCGGACATTTCAGGAATAATTGTGGGAGACGGATGAGACGTCGTCTCTCCTACTTACTTTTGATGGCTACTGCTCGTACACGATCGGGCGCCGTGCAACCTTTCTGACCAGATTCGACTGAGACTACAAGACCACAGAACTGGTCTTTCCGCTCTTCGAGGTCGTCCAACTCGTACCTCAACCGAGATACTAGTAATCCAGCCGGACTGGAATCTCACTTTCGTCAAGCGCTTTTTAAGCAACACTCACCATGGTCCTCACCACTACAAGCATTGCGCTCGCTCTTTTGGCCCTCTCAGTTCCCGCCGCCAGCCGGAAGATCAGTATTAAGAACTCGTGTAGCGCGACCATCTTTCCAGCCTACACGGGCGGTGGGGGCGCCGTCACCCTCAAGGATGGATCTCAGGCTCCTACGGGTTGGTCTTTACCCAAGGGCCAAACGACGGACCTGACTGTACCGGACTTGTGTAAGTGTTCCATCTTGATCATGATGGAATGACGATGGTTAATCCAGCCGAACAGGGCCCGCTGCGAGGATCTGGGCGAGGACGGGAGGGTGTAATGAGAATGTAGCGAACTGTCGAATCGGGGGATGTGGGGGCGATCTCCTCTGGTACGTTCGATGCAGGCTCTCCGGCTTATGCTGAAGGTACGATCTTGGACAGCCCGGGATCGGGAGGGCCTGGAGCGACGGTCAGTCCTCCTTTCTCGAGAATATCACCAGGCTGACGTAAATAGCTTGCTGAGTTTACCCTCAGTGTGACTGACTCGTATGATGGTACGTCTTAAGATGCTATTTTGGGAGCATGACTGATCACACTATATCAGTGTCAATGGTCGACGGTGCGATTTCACTCGTCAGTCTTATCAGTGACTGAGAGTGGCTCGACAGGTTTCAGCGTCCCAATGACAATCACGCCCTCGGATAAAACATGCCTCATCGGCTCATGCGGTGCCGAGACCGACATCCTGACGCAATGCGATCCCAATCTCGTCTGGCCCAAGGATTCGACCGCCATTTGTGGGTGGCGTTGTCTCTCTTGGTTCATGCATTGAATTCGCTGGCGATGAATAGACTCTTGCGGTTCGGCTTGTCGGGCTGGCGTGCAGTATCGTGAGTTTGACTTCAATACCAGTCTTAGTTTGGCAAGGTTGATCACTCGGCCAGAGCAATACTCCACTGGGCTGTTCGACCCGGGTAACTCCGCATCTTGCTGTATCGGCACTAAATGGGGGGCGAGGGATCAGTGTCCAAAGAAAAATATCCGTGGGTACAGTGTTTTTGAGCGAGATCGAAATGCACTGATACATCTGACGCAGCATATTATGATGCGTACAAGAAGATGTGTAAGAACGGCTATGTCTTTGCCGACGAGTATGTTCACCGTCACATCTTGGCGATCGTCCTCATGCCCGTTTAGCGATGATGACAATGGTGTCCATTCGTGTTCCAATAATCCTTCCGTCAGTCCTCATCCTGTCCATACAAGCAATCACTGATGCATCGCTCCAGTACACCATCGAGTTCTGCCCCGGTGGCCTGGGTTCGGGCCTGGACAATCCGTTGAGTCTCGACAAGATGGTAAAGCAGGACCCCGGAGGGACCATCAATTCCGTTGCCGACCAGGGAAATACGTATCACGGGGCCGCTCCACCAAACCCAGCAGCAAACCATGCCGCAGGATCGGGGTCAGCTTCGTCTGCAGCATCTTCCTCCGGCTCGTCGAACACAGCGGCCGTCTCTCAGCCTGCTGGCAATGGTGGGAACATCGCAGCCAATGTCGACAAATCGGCCTCCGGAGGGGCGAATGCACTGGAGATCGGCAGTTCGGGGCCCGCATCCTCGGCACCTCCCGCCGGCGCGCCAGCACCAGCGCCGGCGCCATCGGCCACCGAACCCGCACCAGTAGCGCCAGCTGATATTCCTGCGCCTGCTCCACCCGCCAATGATCCTGCACCAGCCCCGCCCGCTAGTGGAGCCCCAGCTAACGCAGGCGTCAACGCCGTCGTTACCCACACTTACACGGCGCCGACGGTGACCATCACTCACAATCAGGCACGTCACGAGGGGAGGAGGAATAGGAACAGATTGAGGCATGCGGGTCTAGGCCATGGTTCATAGCGAATCTCATGGTCTGGGCAGCAGTATATCCTTTATAAGGATGATCATGCATTCCGTACTGCATTCACCTCATATTGTCTGAATCGAGCATGACCTTGTCGGACGCAAATCATGCCATCTTTGCACTTGCTTCTGGACGGGTGAAGAAAGCCCAGGATCCCACGACTGAAGATCAAGCGATATAAAGGTTTAGCAATATTGAAGCCGTCTGCAGGGGAACCATGCATGCAGTGTTTCGTGAAAAGTCTCTCCTCAATCACACGTAAAGTATGGGGAAGGGGTATATGCCGACAGCGTGAATGTCCGTACTGGGGCCCAATCGCAAAGGCGATCAGGCTTTAGAGATACAGAGAAGATTTTATACCTCGCCAGACTATGCGAAGAGTGCCATCGCGCCGGCAAAGAGGACGGTCCCGACCGCGGCGGTAGCACCGGCCTGACCGCCCGGCGCTGCCCACCTGCTCTCGGCGCTGCTGGTGGAGTTTCCGGACGAAGCGCTAGCGAAAGAGCCGACTTCCGAGGTGATGGCGTTGACGTAGGGTGTACCGCAGGTCGAGTTGATCGCGGACCAGAGGGCGCTTTGTCCGCCGAGGATGGGTGAGTTGCTGAGGCCGAGAGCGTAGGGGTACGCGGACTCCCACTTGATGTACGCAACCATCACCTCGCGGGTGCAGGGCGTGCAGAGGGCAGACGAGGCCATGTTGGGCTGAAGGAAGAGGAAGGGTAGATTGGTGGTCCGGTAGGTGGTAGTGTTCGGGGTGATGATCGCCGCGAGGTTCACCGATTGGGCGGCATCACGAGCGGAGAGGAGGTGGAGGAACCTCTTGGTGAGAGAAGTTGCCGAGGACGAGATGGTGATGTACAGGTTCTCGGCGGCGAATCTGACCGGCGACCATGAGTCGGTGGCCGCGAAGCTGGCGAGCATCGTGTTGTTCGTGACGGAAGCGGAAGCCGAGGCGCCAGCAGCGGTACTAGAAGCCGTTGCCGTGGAGTTCTTCTCGGACGCAACGATTTCATGGACGCAGTAGTCCTGGTTGGCCGAGTCGATCGAGCATACCGCCTTCTGGAGCGGGTTGACAACGTAGAGGATGTCATACAGCTCTCGAACCTGCGCGCTATAGCCGGAAGAAGAGGTGAGCTCTGTCGAGCAGGACGAGTAGAAGTTGGAGAGCCAAGAGCGGATGGTCGAGTCTGAGCATCCAGCACTGGTCTTGCAGAGGGAAGCAAGAGTGAAGTTGATGTCCGAAGAGCTAAGGTCCGATCCGGCCGTGGGCGAGAAGGAGGACGTCACGTTGATCAGGGGTTGGACGCATGCTGCGAGAGTGGTGTCCGCGTTGATTTGCTCGAGGAAGGAGGAGCAGGAGGAAGTGATGTTGGTAGGGATCAAAGTGGAGTCCGACTGGTACGAGTCAGCAAGTGCATAAGTCTTTCTTCCGCTTCGGTCGAAGCGGACAGCGTCGCTTCAGGCGTTGCTCCCGGCTCCCAAGGACAACGGTCCAACGTGGCTGCCGTACCGAACTCACATTTGCTCGGACCAGTGCTGCCACGGCCAAAGTTGCAAGGATGAGCTTCATGTTGCGAGCTGGAGAGGTCGATAGTCTCTCGGAGTGAGACGGAGGTGATTTGGTGGCAGGATTGCCAGGGTTTCGTAGGGAATATCAATATGCGTCAAATTCGGTTGTTGACGAGGTTGAATTTACCGCCGGAAGTTCATCGGTAGTCGTGCTTGCAAAGGAGTGTGAGTGTCGTCGTAGACCGTGTCGAACCGTATACCGAATCAATGTCTGTCGATTTGTGGGAGAATGTCGAGTTGAGATGGAAAAGAAACAAAATGAGGATATCCTACCGTTCAGCCTCAGGAGCCAGCCCTTTTGGGCTGAAACCCGACCCTGGGTTTGTTGATTGAGCACTCGGCAATCCGGCGGAATCTGGTGTGTGGCGTTCCTAGCTTGTTTCAAAGAGGGCTTCCGTCGGTCGTCACCTAAACCAGAGCATTTGTGCTTACGCTCAAGCCTCTTCCTCTACTCGTGTCACGGAAATCCCATTCGGACAGGAGGCGGGGAAAGCAGGAGAGCAGAATAATGCATGTATGAATACCAAGCGGAAGACAAAGCACAGAAACTCCTTTGTCCTTCCGACGGAAGGACACGAAATATGGCTTTTCCACATCTTTTCTACATTTCCTCTCGGCCGGTCAGACTAGCAACCGCCATGCCGAAAAATCGCATGCCCAGAGTCTACCTCATTCGTCATGGTCAGTGATCCTCTGGTAGCGGAACCGACTGATTGAAGTATGTCTATAGGTGAGACCGAGTGGTCGCTCAATGGCCGACATGTAAGCTGATCACGAGCTCGCCTTGATCATCAAGAGCAGAGCTGATATGCATATGACTATGCGCAGACCGGCTCGACCGATATTCCGCTGACTGCGAACGGCGAGCGGATAGTCACCGAAATGGGTCCTAGGGTGATGGGGCCGGGCAGTAAGTAGTCCCGATTAGACTATGTTGGATTTCGCCCGGGAACCCTTCCCGCGTTCTTAGGGGTAACTGGCGCTGATTAAAGCAGGGCTGATCGATCCCGACCATCTTCGCCATGTCATCATCTCCCCTCGCCGAAGAGCTCAGCGAACAGCCGACTTGGTGAGCTGTCCCCTCTCCTTTGTCCCCTTTCACCTCATCTCATTCGGGAACCTGATCAGCTGTTTGGTAACCATCCTCCCGAGAAATGCTACTTTTATACCGATCCGGACGTTGCGGAATGGGACTATGGGGGATACGAGGGGATGTTGAGTTCGGATATCAAGAAGCAAAAGCCGGATTGGAGTATTTGGGATGACGGGTGGGTCCATCGCTCTACATACGACCGGAAACTCATAGAGTTCTACAGATGTCCACCTGGAGAGACGCCTGGAGAGACCCCGCAGCAAATGAGTGACCGGGTGGACCGGGTCATCGCAAAAGTCCGCGAAATTCACATAAAGGTCAGTCAAGCCTTGACCCGAATTTCAGAGGACCTCGCCGATGCTTTGTTACATATCTAGGCAGCGGAGATCTCTCCCAACCCGGATGAGGTCGATCATTCCGATGTACTCATCATTGCCCATGGGCATTTCTCCCGGGTTTTCATCGCGAGGTGGTGTAATTTCCCTCTCCAAGCGGGATACCACTTTTCTGCTGATGCCGGAGGGGTGAGGGCGGAACATCATCCAAATGACTGTCTGGCTGACGTACGGTCATCATAGCTCGCGGTTCTAGGATACCAGCATATGACGCTCAAAGAGCCCTGTGAGTCATTTTACTTCCCAACAAGAAAGGTTCTGAGGCGTTGTGACTCAGCGCTCATGGGGTTGAATTGGTATACGGAGGACAGCCTGTCACGTAGATAGTTGGAGTCATCGTTGAGCGATATGCAGAGAACCCCTTGCTTGAATCGTCTTTGTTGAACGTCCGAGGCGGATTCCGCAATGAGCCATGCACCAAGCATCCCGCTATCTATGGCGGCCATCTCCGAGATTGCACCCATAGAAATCGGGGGTATGACAAAGCTTCTTGCAGAGTCCCTCCTCCCCCATCATTCTCGTCGTCCTTACCTCGCGGACACCGCACCGCCATCCTCCATTCCAGTCCATCCTCTATTCCTCTCCCAAAGCAGTTCGAACATACTTCAGCACTTGAGCAAACCCACTTTTCGGCACTACCCCCTCAACTTCCACCATGTCCCCTCCTGAAGACCAGCGTCCTCTCCTCCACCCAACTCCAACCGGTTCATCCTATGGTGCGACAGGACAAGACGTCGGATACGACTCGACTCGTGCTGCTACACCTCCCCAGAATGCAGGTGAGGAGGTGAAGCAGAACAAGAAGTTTCGAGAGATTTGGCCATTATGTCTCGGTCTGTGGACAGCGTGCGTTCTCCCTACTGAACCCGCTTGCTTCACCCGCCTGCTCTACTCGCTTGCCGGGATTGACATTTTTGATACAGTGTATTTTGCTCGGCCCTGTCTGCGACGATCGTCGCGAATCTGCAGATTGAGATTGGGTCGTACTTTCGTGCGGGATCGCTCGTGAGCTCCATCATGCGCCCACGGCTGAGTTTGTGCTAAAGTAAGTAGTCGTCGTGGTTGGGTACTGGTCAGTAGAGTTCTTGGAGTCGAACTGCATCCGAGGCAGCGTGTGGAGGCTCACATGCAGCGATTGATAGCCTATTTGCTTGGGCTTACTGCATTTACCCCCTTGTACGGACGCTTGGCTCAGGTCATGGGAAGAAAAGGGGCAATGTTGCTGGCTTTGACATTTTTCTTCGGTGTGTAGCGTCATTCATTAAAGAGTCTCAAGCTGAGACATCTGTTGTCTAGTCGGCACGCTATGTTGCGCTATTGCCCCTAGTATGGGGTTCATATTATGTGCTCGTGCTGTAGCTGGAGCGGTGAGTCACTATCCATCAGCTTATGATACGAGGTGAAAACAGGAACTGAATTTTCCCTGTAGGGCTCTGGGGGATTGCTTACTGTGACAGCGAGTTTGGATCCTTATTCCAATATTAGCCATCTAACCATAATCTGATCAGGCTATTATCATATCCGATCTCGTGTCTCTCGCCGACCGAGGTCTGTACCAAGGCGGAGTCAATGTCCTGTTCGGTGCTGGCGCGGCAACAGGCGCGGTCTTGGGTGGTTCCGTAGCGGACAAGTTTGGCTGGCGAATGGCATTCTGGGTACAGATCCCGGCGATCATCACCGCTACGATCTTGGTGATCTGGAAAGTCAACATGCCGCATCACAAGACAGAGGAAACCGCTTGGACAAAGTTCTGCCGGATCGATTGGGCAGGGAGCTTGGTCCTCATGGTCTCAGTACGTTTCCACCTGTTTTTGCACCCACAAATGCTGAGAACTCGCAGATCTCGTCCTTGTCATTTGCAGCGAGTCTTACGACGTCGTCTGGCTACCCGATCTCCCATCCATTGGTGTGGAGCCTAGCCCTCCTCTGTGCGATCACGCTCCCACTCTTCGCTGGGATCGAGAAGAAGGCGGCGGAACCGATACTTCCGCTGAGCCTACTCACCAGGCTTCAGCCCAGCTTGGTGCTCATGGGCTTTGTCCTTACCACTGCTACGAACTTCTCACGGGTGAGCGTCGTTATCTGACCTCGAGTAGCCGAGCTGATGCAGCATTTATTAGCTGTACATGCAACCCGTCTACCTGCACGTCACCAGGGGTCTCAACGGATCTGAAACAGGCCTGCTCCTGCTTCCATCGTCCATTGTAGGATCCGCTTCATCGTTGTATGCCGGTTGGCACATGCGCGTATGTCATTTCCACTAACGAGTCATTTCATGCTGATCAAGGGATATTTTAGCACTACAAGGAGTACAAGTGGTTCCAAGCGGTTATGTCGGTCGTCCCATGGATTCAGGCGATCTCAATCATGAGCGGTTGGGGTCCCACGACCTCGGTGCACCGACTGTGGAGTGAGATGGCGGTGGGCGCTTTGGGCGGCGGTGCCACCATCACGACGCTGTTCAGTAAGTCTATTCGGACCTTTCCCAGCCAATGCTGACGCCTCGCTTTTCCAGCTGGGCTTATTGCCACCGTCGAGGTGTGTATAGCTTCTCGGGATGTACATCTACAGCTGACGATCGCAGCCACACGAGATGTCTCTCGCCATCTCCGCCTGCTACCTCTTCCGTGCGATCGGCCAAGTCATCGGCGTAGCAATCGCCGCCGCCATCCAACAATCCATCCTCCTCTCGTCCCTCCACTCCCGCCTCGAAGGATACCCCGATAGCCTGATCCGGTCCATCATCCAGGAACCGGCCAGCGTTATCCCCAAGCTCGAAGCGGGTGTACAACTTCAGGCGAAGTTGGCGTATCTTAGCAGTATTCAGGGAGTATTTGCGTTTGTCGTCATTGATGGTGTGGCTTTGACGGCGATTTGTGTTGCTCTGAGAGCGCACAAGCTTTAGTCCATTCAGCCGATTTACGATATAAGTTCTTCCGTTGTGACATTTTTGGCCCCCCCGCTTAGATCACCTTTTAGACCGTGACCACGCCATGTGATGCACTACTGTCCGTCTAGTCGAGGGGATCTATCGTTTTTCGAAGAGGTACTTCCCCACACCCCACGTCTCACCTCCGTCCAACCCAAAGAATTCACTACACGCTTGATAAAAAACTCTGAAGCGAAAGAAAGTCTTCCTCCCCTCTTCTTCTCCCATAGCCTCACACAACACCCGCATCCCCTCCTTCGAGTTGCGATCCTGAGCTAAAAGCCACGCATCCAATGTCCTCGAATAATGCGTGCCGTTCAAGTAGCTCGAGTTGAGGAGGATGAGATCCCGCTGGAAGTAAGTAAAGAGATCCATACTGGGCATAGTCCCGCCCGAGAAGAAGGTCTGCGCCATCCACCCGTCGTCCTCCTCGAAGTGGTAAGGTGTATCGCGGTGGCAGAAAATGTGGATGAACAGGAGACCCTTGGGTGTGAGCCAGGTCGCGACTTTTGCGAAGAGTGTCGGGTAGGCTTTCATGTGCTCGAACATTTCGATGGAGAGGATGTGAGTGAATCGACCTTGATTTTCGAAATCGTATACGTTGACGTCGCCGGTGATGACCTCGACATTCTTGTACCCCTTCTCGGCGGCCACACCGTCGATGTAGAGCTTCTGTGTTCGAGAGTTGGAGAGCATGGTGATGGAGGCGAGTGGGTAGTGCTGAGCGAGGCATCAGCATCTCCCTCCGCCCCAATGTCAAAATAAGTAGACAGCTGATCCAGGAACGATAAAGGAGATCGCACTTACTTCAGCTAAGAACAGCCCCAAACTCCCCCACCCGCACCCCAGATCCAGAATCTTCAAGCCCTCTCCCTCCCTACCCACACCGCCCTCCCCATTCATACTCCCCACACCATCCCCACTAGCCTTCATCAACCCCTCTTCGACTTTCTCCTTCCCCGCCCCAACCCCCCTCAGACCCCGTCCCAACCTCGCCTCGTCACAATACCCTGCGAGGATGGCATCCTCTGCATCCCCAAGACTTGCTTTCGGGCTCGGCCACATGCATGAGGAGTACTTCATCCTTGGCCCGAGACAGAGTTGGAGGAAGGCGGTCGGGACTTCGTAATGCTGCTCGTTTGCCTTTTCTTGAGCGATGGCGATGGGACGGGTGTAGAGGTCGGAGATGAAGGCCATCTTGGCGGCATGATTGGCTGCGAGGCTGCCTAGATCGTACGAAAGAGGTCAGCTACATTCTCGCAAGGAGCTTGACGAGTAGTTCTGCAGCCGCGCCTGGCTAAAAAGGTGAAGGAAGGGCAAAGGAATGGGCAGGCGAATTGAGGCGGGGAGGGGAGCGGAGGACAGACAAGAGGGAGAAGGGCGATCCCTGTTGAGAGAGGGGAGGATCCGGGGGAGCAGGAAGGGGGCCCTGGGGAAACGTACCATGATTGATCTCTCGGAGACGCTTGCGACAGAGCTGTCGAATCACAGGTCTGAGCACAGCATCAGGTATCAAGCCTTTGTCGAGCAAGGCGTAGGCGTAATCCATTTTGAGGGAGATGGGCTTCCCTCGATTACCGATGACTGTAATCAGTCGGCAACGCTATAAAAGAGGAAGATCAGCTTTGAAGCTTGCGTTTCGATGCATGCCCGGATTGAAACTTGGCGACAGGCACGATATCATCCTGATTTCAGGGTAAATGATGCACCCAAATAGCGGTTGGAAAGGTACGATGCTGAAGCTCTAGTATTCGAATCGAATGATCAGGGCGTAAGCGTAGTCCATGGCTCGGGCTGCTTGGGACTTCTCCTGTCGAAGACAAAGCTTCGACTCAGTCTGAGTTCAAAGGAAGACAAGCTCGGCGCTGGCGGTTTGGTTTATGCCGTATCCCGAAAGTTTGGCGATATTGATACTGATTTCCAAGAGATGTAGTGTCACATTGTCAAGATTACACACAAGTCTGTGCCCGTCATCGGAGCCCGGAGTGATGCGCACCTCAAGTACGGATGTCTCCCAGTCCGATGCAATCCCTCTCGGACTCCCATCTACAGCATCTGAAGCCCGTCCATCGCCGCCATATACCGTCCGCCATTGAACTCGAACGTCGCCAAGACCCGATTGATCCCCTCGAGATCCTTCTCATCCAACTCGATCTCGGCGCTCCTCGAGTTCTCCCTCACTCGATCCGGTTTGACCGAGCCTGGGATCGGGATGCTATATGGGGCTGATATGTGTCGACCCAGCCAAAGCTAGTTGGGTCGCTTTCACCCCTTTCTTCCTCGCCAAATTCCTGAGATTCATGTACGATCTTGACGTTCTGGTAAAATGCCTCGCCCTGGAAGCGGGGGAAATGTCTTTTGGCATTGTTGGGCGGGGATGTCGTCTGGGTGAGAGTATTGCCCGGAGAGGAAACCGCGACCCAAGGGAGAGTAGCAGAGGACGGGTACGGCGTTTGACTGAAACCAAGCGATGACGGCTTGGATGTCGGGTTCAAAGGACGTAGGCGAGACTTCGATCTCGATCACCGCGATTGTAGTTATCTTGTGAACGATGTCGAGGCTGATGGCATTCATTTCCGAAGCCCCGACCTGGTTAAACCACCCTTTCTCCTTCAACGCGACGAGCTGGTTGAAGAGCTGTTCTTTGGGAACGGTGGGGTTCGGTCGGGCTAAGCTGAATACGTCTATCGTCTTCTCGCCCAGGTTGGTCTTCGACGCTTCTGATCTCATCTCGCAAGACATCGATATCGGTACAGAGTGAGCGGTTGTTGTCCATACCGCCTTTGGCCACAATCACGACCTTGTCCAAATACTGGGGGTAGAGTCTAAAGAATTTGCCGACAAGCTAAAGATGTCATCCGGAGGGCCATAGAAGGCCGCGGTCGACCATGCGGTCGCTCCAGCGTCCGCCGCAGCTTGCATCGTCGAGATCGCTTGGTCTTCCGGAATGATATCGCTGAATGAGGAGAGTCCCATTAGGCCGTAACCGATGGCGCCTACGGATTTGCCGGCGAGCATGACTTGATGCGGCATGACGAAGGATTAGGTCGATATGACGGCTGTTGAGGAGGATCGAGGACCCCTTGGCTGAAGCGTTTGATTGAGGATCAATGTGTATACTTCAGAACCTCGGTCAGGAAGTCAATGAAAGCCCGAAGACAGAGGCGGGGCGAAGGCAACATATGACCATACGCGTTTTCCGGATCAGTCAATCCTCACAGCGCATGCATGATGGCAGGTGATTCATTCATCCTCCTCAGAGTCGACCAGTCGAGCGCGGCCAGGCTTCAGCTTCGCCTGAGTCGGTCGATCCTCGCTGTCCCCATCGCTATCCGACATCGAGCTCGTCCGCCTGGTCTTCCCACTGACTCTCCGCTTCAGCACCCCATCCCCCTCACTTTCGCTCGCCGATGATACGGACCCATCCGGCTGTGTATATCCCGCCGGTCCAGTGGCCCGAATCTCCTTATCCTCCTCGTCAATCCCCAAGATCTGCGTCGCCTCCCCGTCAACCTCCTTACCCTTCCCATTGCCCTTTCGTTTCCGCTCTCTCGTCCCAGTAACCAGCATCGAAGTCCCATGCTTCGCCGCCAAAGCTTCCATCTCAGCTCTCAACTCCCTCTCTTTAGCGAAGAAGGCCGCGTCCGCCTCTTCGTCATCATCGGAATCGACGATGAATGCGGCAGACTTGAAAATTTGTGTCTCGGCCTGCTTCTTCTTCCGGATCTTCTTCGGTCGATCTTCTTGGTCCGAACCAGAGCCCGAAGCGGAAGGTGCTCGGCGAGCGCGCTTGTGCACGCGCCGAAGGAGGGATTTCGGGTCATCGTCGAGTGAAGGCGGGGCTGTCAGGAAGTGATTGAGGGCCCCGAGAGATGCGGTGATACTCGATGGGAGGACCGTAGAGGGAAGGAACCATTTCTGGTCGGCGGCTGAGTGACCGTCAGTCAATACTTCTGGTTGCTGGAGAAGAGACCAACCAAGCTCGTCGTCCGTACGGTCGAAGGCCAGGAGCTTGAGCATTAGACGCATATCTGCATCCCTGGCCAACGTTGCTCGACGCTCATCGTTGTCCAATGCCACGTCTGAGGCGTCATTCAGCTGATTCAGGCTTCAATCGACCTCGACCTCACCTGCCTGAGCGAACTTTGCGATAGCATCCCTGCTCGGCCCCGCAAAGTCGCGCACTCGCCGCTCATCGTCTTCATCACGCTCGTCGCCATTGACTGGGGCACCATTCGGGCCATCGACCGCAACGACGATTTCGGTACGCGCGGCCAGGGCGATCTCCAAGACCTGCAGGTACTCAGCCACAACTTTGGTTGGCCAATCAAGACCCCTCACCTCGATCACCCATCTGATCCAATCCTCATGTCCAGCTTGAACCAGCATAGCAACCACGACTCCCATCTGCTGACTCCAAGACAACTTCTTGTTCTTCTTGAACTCCAGCTCAGGAGGTCCCATCGCGAGCTATCCCCTGTCAATACTGCTTACTCACAAAGGGACAAGAACCCCACCTTCTCCTTGATCCGAGACTTCTGTCCGCCCATCCCGTCGTCGCTCTCGTCGTCGCTCTTGTATGATGAAAGCTCCTTCCAGTGACCCCTCGATTTTGGTCCCAGGGCTTGGACGACAAGGAACGGGTCGGTCGCCACTCGCTTGAAGAATTTTGATACCACAAACTTGATCAGCCGAACGAGATCTTGCGAGCTGTCCGCGGTTGGCAAAGACTGTTGCTCGTCAAGGACCCGTCGGAAAAGGTTGAGGTATGATACCTGTTTCGCGTGAGGGGTAAGATTTCTTTTCGGTCGAAGTCTCACTTTATAGTATAGGCCCTCTGCTTGAGTCTTGATCACTTGCCGGTGCATGAGCCCCACAACCCGCTTGACTTGTTCGGGCTCCTCAAGCTCTCGATACCGCGAAAGATAGGCCATCAGTGTATTGACCACCGCTTCTTGCGCAAATCGCTAAATCGAACATCAGTGGGATGCTTAGCATGCAATCTGCGTTCGCTTACCTTCTCGAACGCTGCAAACGCGAATTGATGCTCAGCATAGCTGGGTGTGTCTCGATGCGCGTCCCCATCTCCGTCTTCCTCGCCAGCGTACTCCTCGGGCATTGAGGGCTCAGCGGAACCATTCTCGACCAGCTTCCGCTTCTTCCGTGCGGCTTTTCGTTTCCGGACAAACATGAAGACTTTCCGTTTGGAGTACTTCTCGAGGTTGCGGAGTAGAACGTAGGCGAAGTGAATGACCGAGTCGAGATATCTGCGATCGAAGATTAGCAGGCGACAACCGTATTATTTATAGAAACAGAAGTACGCCACGGATTGATCCTTGTATTGCGAGATGACAGTGAGAGAACTATCAAGGATGTCGCCATTGTAGTATAGCTGATGTTGCAGGATCTCCGCCACCTCAACGTCGTCCTCGACCTCAGATGCCGACATCGCATCGAGCAGCAGAAGCTGGGCCAGATGAACAAATCGCTGAGAAGTGGTAGCGAGGCTCACGATTTGAGTGAAGCAATCCAAGCATGCTTGGAGCTCCGTCCAGGCTGGAGGCTTCTCGGATCGGACATCAGAGTTGCCGTGCGAGTAGGGCAGAGACGCACCCGATCATCCATTGTCAACCTCATTCGCCCAAATACGAATCGCACGGAATCGAGCTCCGCCATTTCCGCCACCAATCCTAACGCCAAGGCTTCGGATTCTCCTTTGTCCACACCTTTCTGTTTCGTATCGGCTTCGCGGTGCTGGAGAAGGTACTCGATGAAAAATCTAGCGAGGTAAAAAGTTCTCGTGTTGTCTGTATCTCGAATCTTGCTGCGCTCCATTCGAATATCTTTCAAAATGCTGGCAAAGAAAGCTGTAATATTCAGGTCAACTAGCCATCAGGACGAGGCTCAAAAAATACACTGACTGTTGAAGCAGGATCGAATTAAAGTCTTCGCTAGATTTTGCAGAACCCTCATCGCATCTGGACTGAGATTCACGACGTGTGTCAAGTCGTCCTGACTGCACATCAGCGATCGTCGAAATGTCCTCAGACCCGGTACTCACAACCTTCTTCATCTTCCCCGCCCGCTTCCGCTTCACCTCATCCAGGATCTTGCCCGGATTTACCGATATGGCATTCTGCTTGTGCAGGACGAGCTGTTGGTCGCCCTGATACCGCCCCCAGATCAGCCGGACCTTGATGCATCATGTCGGTGTACTCACAGCCTTCACAGCTACCGTCGTGCCAAAGCGAGAATGTCTCGTCATGCCAACCTTCGACAGGAGTGATTTATGCCGTCTCTCCGCATCGAGCAGCTTCGTAAGATTCTGAATAGGAGCCTGCAGCTACGTCAGCGATAATGCGGGATAAGAGCATGATGTACTCGAGCTTGATCCTGAGCTAGGTCTCTCGCTCTGACCGACCGAAAGATCAGGTGCAAGATGTCTAGCACCAACACATTGTACTGATTGAAGTCGGATTTGTCGGCGCATGAGGCGAGGGTGAGGATGAGTTGGAAGTAAGTGAGTTTGTTCAGCTGGAGAATCAAAGTCGACTACGGTGTTGCTGTCAGCAGGCTTTGAGGAGCATGACTTGTAGTGCTCACCTGAAGATTCGCCAGCTCCTCTTTTTCACCAGTAGCTGTTCCTTCCGCGATAGCGTCCTTGATTGCGAGGAGATTCCGGACGATGTGCAGACCGAGGGAAATCACCCGCTCATCCCGCTCATCTCTGCTACATAAGCGATATCACAGCGATTATCATTTAGACCAACTTTCGCGGCTTCGCCAGACTAGGCAGCATGAGGGCGATAAGGCATCTCAAAGGTCCGGTGGTCTGCAGGATCATTGCCTAAAGCTACACGTCAGCGGCATCCGTAAACCAGGGGACGTCGGGACCCTACCTTGTACTCCCTCTGCGCCCTTAGCAGACTCGCATAGTCCGTCACCACCCCCGGCTCATCCTCCATTTCTTTCAGTTCCTGCACAACGTCGATCGGCCAAGTCAACGCCGCAATCAAATCACCTAATCCCATCAGCTCCCCTATCCCAAGCTTCCCGCCTCGCCCTCCACCCGCTCCGCGCATCCCTCCTTAGCTCACTCACAAGCTACAAGCGCAACCTTTCTCCCCCACTCTCCCCGATCCGTACATTCCACCAACAGCGCAATCAATTCCTTCATCAGCCCCGCCCTCGCCATACATCGCGCCACCGTCCGCTCATCATCCATATCATCTTTCCTCCATAGCTTCTTCAGGTCCTTCAGCACGGCGAGCACCGAATCCCCCGGTCGATATATCGTCTCATATGCTCCCGCAGTGGTCTCGAGCTCTTCGTACCCGCCTAGCGCGTTCACCAGGGATTGGACTGCCGGCATGAAGATTTCGAAACGGTCGAGCTCATCGTCGAGGAGGTCTGGCGGACCGGCAGCTTCGAGCCGCTCTTCTTCTGAGTAGTAGCCATCCTTCGAAGCGCCAACGACCGACAACATCTTGGTGTCGGCAATACTGAGGGTACTCCCTATTGGTCAAGAAGAGGCCGAATACAAAACACACCTTCATGTCCGACGCGTCTCCGATCGCGTGTGTCACGTGACTAGGGGTGACTTTCCGGATCATCGTGGATTATATCACTGGTATGCATACGCGTTGAGAGGCGACAGGTTCCCATATGTGCTAGATACTTGTAGATGCAGGATATCTGAGAATGCTGAAGGCTCCCATCCCTCCTTCTCCCACAACACACCCCTCCCCCCTCTTCCCCCTGACCGCCCTCTCCCCCTCCTCCAAACTTGGGAGACTGATGACCCTTTAGATGAGAACGCCATCCCGCCCTTGCTCCCGTACATCAGTTCTCCCTTTGACCTTCTTCGATCCCGGGACGGTACTCGTCGGACTGCACTCCCGCTTCGTCGGCGACATGTTCTGGTGCTCGTTCACTTCCTCGATCCCGGCTTTAGCCGGAGGCTTCTCCCCTTTCGCTTGTCTCCTAGCCATACTCGCTTCTCTCTTATCAGGCTTTTGCGAAGCTCCTCCTCCACTGGTACCAGCATCAACCGTAGGGTTGGCGTCCCGCTCCATAGCCCTGGTCACATCATCTCCCTCATCCTCTTCCTCTCCGGCAAAGAGGATGTCGATCGCGTCCATGTAGTGGGACATCCTCCACATGTCACCAACCCGGACGGACATCAGATCGAAGGAAAGGCAGACTACGGATTTGCCTGGGTCGGAGGTGACGTGGTGGGAAGAGGATCGGGCAAGTTTGGGATATCGTTGAGAGAAATGGTTGAGGAGGGTATGCCGAGCGTTCATCCTGAAAGGCGGTGAGCTTGTCCATATCGGGGTCGTGGGAGATTACCTGCGACCGACTTCAATAGCCTGGGAAAAGGTACTGTGCCCTTTCTCGGCCGCGGTCTCCGCCTTATCGTCCTCGAGTGTGGCTTCATGGATGAGAAGGGTGGCGCCCTGGCCAGCTCGGATGAACCTGTTCGAGGGCTTAGTGTCCCCGGAGTACCTGGCCGGAGAGTGAATCCGACGGTCTAGGAGCTATAGCAAAGCTTACGCTATTTTCCACCCCGAAGAATGCTCGATGACTAAGCCCCAAGCGATACCCCGATGATTTACAAGGGGGGTCCGAATGTTCCGAAGACCCAAGTCCGCTACCAGTCGCTCAAGCTTCCGCTGGTTCTCCCATTCGCTATTACAGGATGCATCAGCAGTTTCCAGAGCGGAGATCAAGCCACTCACACAAGCGGCGATGAGCCGAAGTGGTCTCTGGACGGCCACCGCCGTACACCGCTCTCGAAGTCTTGTCCAACCGGCAACTTGTCGTTCGGGGGCGTCCGAGGCCGTGTCTCCCAGGGGCCAAGGATTTCGTCCTGGGACTCGTCCGAGTCATCCTGTCCGGCCAGAAACGCTCTAGCCTGTGTACGTCGATTATCGATCCAGATGATTGAGTCAAGAGCAGCTTGTGAAACACCATGCTGCCAGGCCGCGGATTCCTGTAGACTGAGGGCGATTGGGAAGGGGGCGACAATGTACAGCGTGCTTGTTATGCCATGCTATGGCCGTGATCAACTCCGCTAGTATGATAAGATGGAGGAGAACTGACCCTGAAGCGATCTTCCAGCACGCTTTGCAAGCCTAGGTGATGATCCGCGTGCATATGACTGATGAAGATCATCCGAAGTTTGCCGTATAGCTGAGCGACTCCTTCGGGTCCAAACCCGCGTCGCAGCTGACCAAGTGTTCCTTCCCCGGCGTCGAGCAGGATTCCTCCCAAATCAGGGATATCGAGATGTGTGGAAGAGACATTTCGGTGATTTGACGGCATCGCACTGCCAGTCCCGAGCGTAGTGACCAAGATGTCATCGCCAGTCTCCTTTTGCTCTGATGTCCATCTTGGGTCCGCTCGAACAGATCGACGTGCTTTGGAGCACGCCGTCACGTAGTCCGGCAAAGTATCCTCTAGTCTCCGCTTGGCGATTTGCACATCTCCGTCAGTCGAAGGATATGGTATGTCTTTCGCTGCTCGTGGGAGGATCGACCCCTTCGCGGCAGGCTGCATGCGGACGTGATGATACGGTTGCAGGAATTCGGCATTCGTAGGGAATTGTGCCTGAGTGGTGTCGGTAGGCGTTCGGAACGGAAGGGGAAACATCTCATCGTCGACGAGAGAAAGATGCAGGGTATTCCATGATGTGCTCGTGAAGGCGATGTCGTTCGGATATTGATCGCTCCGTGCTATGAGATGCTATTGGATCATGAGTTGCACTCGGCTGACAATCCGCTGACCTACCTGGGTATCGCTTCCAAAGGCTTTCATCCATTCCTGGTAGCCCTTGTCGATCCAGACTTTTGTTGGTACGCGATGTACAACCAGATGAACACGGACCGCTTGGGTAAATTCTGCGCGATGTGGCAGCTGTTGATAAGGATGGAACGCTTTTGAGGCTAAGAGTACTGGCAGGTTGGCAATCGAGCAGGTCACCACTATTAGAACCTGAGCATGAAGGTCAGAGTTTTCGGTACACATGAAGCAATTCACACTTACGCCTCCAAGGGCACTACTACCGATGACATCCTCCGGTCTGATGATTCTCCGCCCTCCTTCCGCATCCTCGTCCTCGAATTCAATGGTCTCTCCCTGTACAAGCTGTCGCCTAATCGGACCATTGGGCACCTTCAGTGCCGACGCTTTCGCGTTATCGAATTTCCCGGGAACGGGCGGTGCCTGACAGATATACACCATGTCTGTCTCGGTCTCATCCGGATCTGGCAATGGCAGTTGATACCGATGGTCTGGTCGAGTCAATCTGATAAAGCCTGGTGCATGGCCACCAGGTTCGGGATGGGTTTCCGGGTGCTGGAACATGGCGGATAGGATATTGTCATGCCATGATCGGAGGTGGTCGCGAGAGAGATCGGCTGGTCCCGGCAACAAGAACCCGTTGGCTTCGGTAGAATCGTTCGGAACGGAGGGTCGGACAATTGATGACCACGGATCGGCCCGCAAAGCCATGGCTCGTACTGTTAGACTGGGACATCGATATACCTCCTCCACATGATCCGGAGAGCTGTCGATTGGCATCGGATGAGTATCGATGCGCATGGCGCCTCTAAAATTGTGGACGTGAGTCTTTTCGATCGTTAAGTGGGTTGAGTGCATACCTGTTGACACTAGATCTTAGCGTTGCAAGGTGATGCTCGATATCTGCCGGTCCGACGATATCAAGCTTCGGTATATTGGAATCGCATGCCGTCATGATCAGGCCTTTAGGGATCAGCTGCAGCGTCAAGCTTCCTGATCAACCTCACCTGGAAGGCCTCCTCGTCCCTCGGAGCCTCCACTACAGATGAAGACCGCACTCATCCCTCTCATCCCCACCCGCTTCTGCACGAACGCCCTCTGCGTGCCTTCCCCACAACCAAACAGGAATCGCACATTGTCGAAGGCAACGTGGAGGGAAAGATCGGTATCGTGTCCCGGTACAGTGAGACATCGAACATGCCATTGATGACTGATAGCTGAGGGAGCCATCCGTGGCTGTGGTAAGGGACTGGCAGGTGCAAGAGCTGAGGCGATCGAGGAGGATTGTCGGCAGCAGAGCTGACGGGCTACGCCCGATAGGCTTCGGAAGCGATATGACAGGATGTCCAGAGGAGCATAGGAGCTGCTGTTCCCCTCCAGCCGAGCTTGACGTGCAGGTAATAGTGAACGAATAATTCCAGCCCAGCTGTTCAAGCCGTCTCTGACAATGGACTCGACTCCTACACGGAGACCGGGATGATCTCCGCGTAACTCCGGACTCAAAACCGTCCAGCTTCGTTCAGACGAAACTCATTCAGCTACCCCAAATAGGTGAGTCGCATTCGTGCCATGATGAGAGCTACGACTGATATGAATCGTATCCGAAGAGTCGCTTGTTTGTCGAAGCCTCCAGACGACTCTCGGGTGCTCGGAGTACGCTGAGAGCCAAGTCCGCCTCCCTCTTCTTCAAGACGGGGGCTCGTCCTAGTCTTCCTGCACTCAATTCCGCGCTGCTTCGGTACGGTGGTAAGGCACAGGCGACACATATCATATACCCAACTTCCTATATGCATGACCGTTGAAAAAATTCGCGATACGAACAGCGAGCCACGGAGTTTGAATGATGTCCGCTTGGCTTGACTTTATCGGCTGTTATCTGTGTCGCCGATCCTGCCTTTGGCGACCTCGACAAGATCAGCCAGCATGCGTCTGGGATCCTTTGCCGCATGTTCCCTAGCTGTGGTGCCTTGCATCGCCGCCTCGAGCACGCCGCAAGTCAGCCACGAAGTCAACCGAGACCTCTTGTTAGGTGGACTTCCTCAAATCGGCCTGTGGCAGGCATTGTCGAAGCAGGAGACGGAGCGAGCATCTGGGCATGAACTCCTGTAAGACTTGACGAGCTTCTATGAATCTGATACGCTGACAGATCCCTTCAGTGGCTCTCCGGACGCTCAAGTCAGCTTCTCACCCCCATCGGCCAAGCCCGGTGGGAGATTTGAGGCCCACTGCCACTATCAGCCAATCTCGCATTTTGACTCGTCTCACAACAGTACTTTCTGTCAACGATATTGGATGGATGCGAGCTCCTACCAGGAAGGTGGACCTGTATTTTTGCTTGACGGAGGGGAGACAAGTGGAGAGAATCGGCCAGTCGCCCTGTTTTTCCACTGTTCAGGAGACAGGATTACCGAACATCTGCTGACATCGACCATAGGCTGCCATTTCTCGAGAAGGGTATTCTGCAGATCCTTGCGAATGCAACGGGTGGGCTAGCAATCGTCCTGGAGCACCGGTATGACCAGGTTCTGTCCTCTTGAGAATCAAAAGGCTCATTGCGTCAGATACTATGGGGACTCCTTCCCTGTCTCCTCATTGTGCACCGATGACCTCCGCTTCCTCAACAACGCGGAAGCTCTCGAAGACTCTGCTTACGCTCGTATCGCACAGTTGGCTCGAATGAAGCTAATGAATGCCCATACAGTTCATCGAGAACTTCAAACCCCCTTCTTCCTTCCTCTCGCTTGAGGACCCCTCCGCCTTGCATCCCAATAATACCCCATGGATCTATTATGGCGGGTCATATGCCGGCGCAAGGGCTGCTCACATGCGAACTCAATACTCTGATCTCGTATGGGGTGCCATCGCCAGCAGCGGTTAGCTATTCGTGCGATTTCGCGGTCATGCTAATGCCTGTCGATACGTACAGGTGTGACACATGCCCAAATCAGTTACCCCGAATACTTCGATCCGATAATGAAGTACGGCCCAGACGAATGCATCACCGCATTGCAGTCCGCTGTCAAAGCCATCGACACCGTCCTCGATCTGCCGGAACCTCTGCCGACTGCATTGAAAACACTTTTCGGATTGGGTCAGCTGAAGGATAAAGCAGACTTCGCCGAAGTCCTCCGCGATCCACTAGGTGCGTCGACTGATGAAGCTCGCCTCAAGGCTGATCCTTGCTTTAGGATTATGGCAAGCCAAGAACTGGGATCCGAAAGGTGGGCGATTGACTGGATGTATTGTAAGACTTTTCTGATGGCACTACAGTCGGTTCTCACGGATTCGTGGACTTCTGCGATGCCTTGACCACCAGTGGTCCCGGCAGTCAGATTGGGCTGTTCCGAATGTCAGTCCAACCTCATAGCGGGTCGTAAGCTAATCCCACACATGATGCAGACCCGTCGAAGTCGTCAATTACGGTAGATACATCAAAGACGTAGGACCATCCATCACTTGTCAATAGGCTGCACTACTGAATGCGGATTCGTGACAGCATATTGTCTCAGAATGTCCCCGATCCGATGGCAATCCTGCTTCGGACATTGAAGATGCAAGTCGACTATCCTGAATGCGGTTGTCAATGCTGATTTGATTTAAAAGTGTTTCGGCACTCAAGACGATAGCAAATTCTTGGACACCGACATTAGCCAGATCTGGCGTGCATGGACGTTTCAAGGTGAGCTGGCTTCGACTTGGATGATGTATTATGACTTCGAACAGTTTGCACGCAATGGGGTTATTTCCAGCACGCACCGCTCGAAGGTCCAAGCATTGTCTCAAAGTAGTCAGTGACACAATGAGACTATAGTGGTAGAGCTGAGACTCGATCTCAGTGTGACTCTTGAGTCCTCATCGAAACTATGCCGCCAAGCATTTCCTCCCGGGCGCCACTTTACCGTCCCGCTTGAGCCAGACGTAGAGGAGATCAACGCCCGAGGAGATTTTGCTATCGAGATGGACCGTTTGGCTTTTATCGATGGCGATCGGGATCCCTGGCGTCCGACGGTAAGCAACCGTTCTGACCGGCGAAGGCCCCGCTCATCCCCGCCTGCAGACACCAGGGAGCGACATCGCGCCAAGGCGGACGTCGACGGTAAATAAGCCAGTGCACGTGATATTCGGTAAGCCGTCAAAGCTGATCGAGTACTGATCTGGTCCTCAGACGGAGTACACCATTTCGATGAGGTGAGTCATCGTGCTTTATCAGCGGATCTTTAATGGGTTCACAGAACGGCCTTGCGGATCACTCGAAGGAGCCGGCCCGGATCAGGGACATACACGAGCTAGAGATCAATTTCGTCAAGGAGTGGCTCGTCCAGTGGGAGGAAGAGAAGCAGGCTCGAAAGAGCTCCTAAAGCAGCGGGAGATCAAAAATATAGAATGTAGCGAGAAGGCATAAAATCTTCATCGTAGAAGTAAGCTTTGACATCGGGTGTGGCGGTCAACGAGACGGCCGATGCTCCCGGCTTGATACCATATGCATGGTAAGATGCCTCCTTGCAGCCCTACGATAGCGAGACCGTCGCTCCGAGATCGGTCAATTGCTTTTGCAGTTTCTCCGCCTCCTCCTTCGGCAGACTCTCCTTCAACACTTGCGGCACCGACTCCACAAACTTCTTCGCCTACGCACACCACCATCAGCACGTCCCTCCACCATCGTTGCCACTACAGAGGTATCGAGGAGAGTGAGCGGTGCTGGCTCACCTCGACTAAATTCATATTCGGCATCATCGCCTTGACCTCCCTTATGATCTTTGCCTTGGCCGCCGTTTCAAACTTCTCGAGCTTTACCGTAAAGATCGTCTTCTCCTTCGGCTTTTCTTCGGCGGGGACGTCGTCGGATGCGGACGGGGCGGCGGCGGTCGGAGCGGAGGAGGAGGAGGGTATGGAGATCTCGGTGATATTCAGCCGGGTCTGACAAGGTTGCATAAGTTTTTTATCCAGCGGGTAGGAGCTGAGCACTGACTTTGAGGGCAGTGACAAGCTCGGAGACCTCGAGGAGGGAGAGCGAGGAGATTGTGTCGACTATAGGCCCTATCTTGGGGGATGCGGGAGAAGCAGCGGGTTGAGGAGCCGGGGCAGTGTCGAAGGCGGAGGATGAGGAGGAAAAATGTCGGGAAGAGGTAGCGAGGGGCACGCGACAAGGTCGTACGGATCTAGGAATGACCATGGGATTAGCATAGACGCATCGGACCGTACCGCGGAACCCTTACCTCGAGGAAGAAGCCGCTCCGCGCGCAGCTCGGACCAGTGTCTGAGATGTTCGCTAGGGAGACTCGGTCTCGAGCGGAGGTAGGGATGAAGGCGGACTTACATTCATGACGACTGGCTGAAGACCTCGTGAGGAAGTAGCGGGCAAGAGTCTAGTATGAAGACCTTGAGGCGCTCGTTGAGATATAGATCAAAGCCTTGTTTCAGTAAACGCTGACACTTCTAAGTGAAAGATCGAAATCTCGGAATTCCCTCTTCACCTTATCCGGCAGCTCCACTACTGTTTCCGACGGAACGAAGGTTACGTGCAGGAATGATATCGTACGGACAGGGCAGCACCGAGTATCGTCCAGTGGAAAGCTATCTCCCCCGGTTCAAAGATCGTTTCCCTCGATCATGAATCCGCCCGCGGATCCGGACATCAGCTCCGACCCTCGTAAACCACCTCTCAAAAATACCAGATTCCACCACATCTCCCGCTCCGCCGCCAAGCGCGAGTCCGTCCAGATGCTCGGATCCATCAAGGATCTCCAGCAGCATTTCGCAAGGGCGGGACTCGTTGAGCATAAGCCAGGGCGAGGAGTCAGCTTGGGAGGCTTGACGGCTGTTGGGGAGGATGAGCAGAATCAGCCGTCAGACCTGCAGGATAGGAGGGAGAGGGCGAGAAAAGAGAGGGAAAGAAGACCTTGGAAGGAGGTGGACTTTCAGCGGATCGATGTTGACGGGGCGAGAAGAGAGGCGAAGGGAGTCCTGATTACCGTCAGAGGTACTTGGGGATTGACCTTGGTCGCGTCGTCTTCGAGCTCGACTATCCGAGTATCACCGACTACCCCTGAGAGGAACGCCAACAGGGACACTCGGATGACACTTGTCATTACCGCTCGGTCTATCCGGCGGATTCGGACCCTCGCACTGGCCGTTTCACATACTGCAAATCAAGGTACAGGTAGTCGTCGAGCCTCGACGCCAGCTCTTCATGTGCCCCGACCCGTGAGGGGACGAAGCAGTTTCTCAACGCCATCTCGACCTGCTGCACTTCCTCGAGCGGTCTCGTATGCGGTAGGCGAACGGCGATGCACCCTCGGGCTTGAGGCACCTCTTCAGGCGAAGGAGGACACGATGGCGGAGCTACGCAGAGCCGCTCTGGATGTGCTCGCGGGACTCCGCAGTATCGAGGAAAGTCTGCGAACGCCGCTGAACGTTCACAGCGAGGAGGAGGTCGATCGCCAACTATCTCCCATTGGCGAAACGAGTGAAACCTCCTCTTCCGCCCTAGATGTCAGCTCTACGGGCCCGAACTCTATCCGACCCCAATCTGCGGCGTCGGGCACCTACTCCCAGTTGGAAACTTACCTCGATGACGAGGAAGAGTATTCTTTTAATTCGATGGCTCAGACAGGCGAGATAGAGCATGTCCAGACGTGGGAAGAGCGATTGGTGTCCGAAGGCAGGGAGTTTCGGAGCCTCGAGGAGCAAGAGGATAAGGAGCGGAGCGTGAGGGAGAGTGTGCGGAAGTGGATCCTCACTGCGGAGCGGGTCTTCTTGGTCGGCGCACTTGAGGAAGATGTTAGAGTGGAGGAATGGGCGATGGACAGTTGGGAGGGGAAGGTGCTCGGTGCGTCGTACGTTCCTTCCAGACTGAACCAGCTGATGCGATCTTCAATGCAGAGCGCTTGCACGCCTTTCTTCTCGCGCACCTCCCGCTCGACCTACAACTCCTTCTCCCTTCACCGACTACCGACGACCTCGCAAATCTCCTTCCATGCCTCTCGTGCGCTAATCCTTTACGTTCCACGCATCCTCTGATTTCTCGTAGAGACGGCTATATCCTTATCCAAGCGTTCAATTCTGCCCTCGCGTTCTCGTCGAAGGCGTGGGGTTTCATCCCAGACGAGGACGTTCACCGCACAGTCACTGCGGTCGGGGAAGAAGGAAAAGAATGGACTTTCAGGCGGATAGAGAACTTGACTTGCTGGGCCGCGTGAGCTCCGCCTTCCCTTGATACAAGACAGAGCTTGACCTCGCCTGGATAGAGCTGTGAGACTGCGATATAATCTGCCGATCCATATGCCATCTCACACTACTTCGTCCTCCTTTCTCCCTGTCCCAGACGGCAAAGCGACGACTTATGCTGGCTCATCGCCACTGAGCACGCCTGGAGCTTCACCTATCTCTGAGCAGAGGCCGTCATTAGCTGAAAGCCGAAGAAGCGAGAGATCGCCTCGTATCGACTTTGACCCCGTCGTCATTGCGAAGCGTGGAGAAGGGTGGGAGCGGACTTTCATGGATGTGTTAGGGAATTGGGTGGGCGAGGCTGCTAGGGAAGCTAGAGGGGACGTTTGATGACTGTAACGACCTGTGCATAGCATTGACACCCACAACATTCATCACATGCATAGCTATCTCCCATGATCAGCGAGGGGAGATGCCACGACACGCGACCCGAGACTTTGGGTTATCGCTGGGTTGAGCTTTTCGTTACTTTACGAAACTTGTGTAGTCCATTACCCGTACAAAGTTATATAGCTCCTTGGGCAGTCCTACCTTTCGAACACCTTTCTAGTCTCCTGGTCAATTTTGCGTCCCAAGCTTCGGCGAATTAGCTGAGCGGGCAATGGACGGCCCGACGCTCACCTCCCTTGTGAGGGAGCTTACCGAGGCCAGCACTTCGGGCAAGACTGAAGTGAGTTTTCACTCTCTTCTTTCATCCGTTAGCAGGATTCTGAAAGTAGGCTGTACTGATATCGCTCATCATGTAGGATGTCACTCGTATCCTTTCGAAGCTCAAAAGCGAGCTCCAACCCACAGAAGATCTCCTCCGAGTCGGTCCACTTCCTTGACTCTCTTTCGTGCTCAGCTGATGGAATCAGTCATCCAAAGCAGGAGTAGCAGTCGGGAAGCTGAGAACCCACTCGGCGCCTGGAGTGAGCGACCTCGCGAAGGAGCTGGTCAAGCTTTGGAAGGATGTGATTGAGGAGAACAAACGGAAACGGAAGAGGGAGGATGGGGAGGAGGTGAAGAAGGAGGATGGGATGAAGAGGGTCAAGGCGGAAGGTGGATCTCCGATTCGTGCTGTATAATTCGGGCAGGAGGGGATGGTGTTCCCTTTCTTTCTGTGGAAGCACACAGCACAAAGGCAGCTGATCATGGACAAGCAGGGTCGTCATTTGGCCCCTCACCCATAGCTCCAACCCATGACTCGAAGCCCGACCTGAAAGCCAAACTCGAACCCGAGCCCAAACCTTCAGGCTCCTCTTCCCGAGCCCCTTCACCTACTCCCGTCAAACGCGAACCGCTCTCCACTATCGATTCGTCCCGGACCACACCACGGACCGCCAAGTCAGATGCCGTGGTGGATAGCTTGCGGTGTGATGAAGAAGGCGGGGATCCGGTGCGGGATAAATGCGTGGTCATGATCTATGGTGCTTTGGCAGGGGATAGTACGGCTGGTGCGTGCCACACTCTGTGGGATCTCTTGGTAATCTGCCGAGATATCTTGACAATCATTTGAGTCTGCGCTGAGACGGTGGCTGTAGAGAAGCGGATATTGAGCGAACGGGCCGTAGCCATCGAGAAAGCGGTCCACAAATCCCTCAACTATTCCACTGGGAACGACTACCGAGCAAGTGAGCGACCCTATACCGCCCGTCGTCTGTCCTGACTGACGAATGTGATGCAGAGATCCGCTCGTTATACCTTAACCTGAAAGACAAAGGGAATCCTGCATTGCGGAATGAGATCTCCCTAGGCGTACTGTCGGCTGATAAGCTGGTCGACATGAGCAAGGACGTGAGCTCACGCTACTACCTAGTATTGCTCGGTCGCTGACTAGGATGTTCCGGTACTCAGGAGATGGCGTCAGAAAGTGTTCGAGCTTTGAACGAGAAGATCGCGAGCGACAATCTGTTCAAAGCAAAAGCTGTCGGCGAAACTCAGGCGAGTCATGCTTATTGGCTCCAATTCGTCCTGTCAATACTGATTTTGTGGTTGCGTAGGCCGAGACGGACGCCTTCAAATGCTCCCGGTGTCAGCAGAGAAAGTGTACCTATTATCAGATGCAGACGAGAAGTGCGGACGAGCCCATGACAGTAAGTCTCATTCGCTTCGAGGCGATCATATCGCTGATACATCTTGTGTCCAGACATTTGTGACGTGACTATGTTTTTGTCCTCCGCTGGGATATAGGCTGATATGTTTGCTTACTCCTGGAAAATCGCAGATGTACAGTGAGTGCTTCGGGCAGTCGACCTCGATCTACAAAGCTGACGAGCGGTCAGCATTGCGGCAACAGATGGAAATTCAGCTGAGCGAGCTTCATCCTTTGCATGGCCGTACGTTGTACATGAGCCTGCGTTGCAATGTAGCCATTCTCAGCAGCCTCACGGATTTGTCATGCATTTCGGGAACCGCCCAAGAGCTGTCCGAGCTTTTGATCCCGTTGAACCGGGACCACCTTTGCCAGGCTTACGATCCCGACTATTCCTTTCACTAGTCAAACCATAAGAAGAGCATAAACCCCTCAAACTGTCACTCCGGACCAGTGCCCGCTGTGTCCGACTGCTCACTAAAAATCGCTCCCAGCTCCCTCGTTTGCTTCGCCGACAATTTCACTCCACCCCACCGCCGAAACAACGTCTCCCAACCGCCCCTCGACTCGCACTCATCACTTCCCTTCCCCTTCCCTCCTCCGACCAGGACTCTTCCTCCAAGATGGCTCCGATTTCAAACGGTACGGGCGAGATGTCGGTACGCGAACCGAAACCGCACGGGGCGAAGAGCAAGAAGAGTCACAGTCAGGTGGTAATCATCGGTTCGGGACCTGCCGGGCATACGGCGGCTATCTATCTAGCTAGAGCAAATTTGGCGCCGGTCATGTATGAGGTGAGTGTGTTCAGACTGTGTTGGGTCAAGAGCTGATGGTGTGATAGGGAATGCTGGCGAATGGGTGAGTGAAGAAAAGGGGACTCCGAACAAGCTGACAAAGCTCCGCTTTCCTTTTCCTTATCGCCTCATTCCTTCGTATCTATCCCCTGCCTGATGTAACAGGTTTGCACCTGGTGGACAGCTCACCACTACCACTGAGGTTAGTTGTCCTCCCCAGAGCTCCTTGTGACGATGCTGACACCGCGTCAGGTGGAAAACTTCCCCGGTTTCCCCGATGGCGTCACCGGTCCCGAGATGATGGACAAGTTCCGCGCACAGAGGTGAGCTTCTCCATGCCTGGTCTGACTCTCTTTTACCGTCGTAGCGAGCGGTTCGGGACGAAGATCATCACCGAGACCATCATCCGAGTTGACCTCTCTCAACGACCTTTCAAGTTCTGGACAGAAGGGGAGGAGGATGAGGATGATTTCATGACCGCCGATACGTACGTTCTCCCAACTCACATCTCGCATTTCTGGGCTGACGCCATTGATGGCAGGATCATCCTTGCGACTGGTGCCTCCGCGAAGCGCCTCTTCTTGCCCGGCGAGGACACGTACTGGCAATCTGGGATCTCGGCTTGCGCTGTGTGCGACGGAGCTGTTCCAATCTTCCGGAACAAGCCGTTGGCCGTCATTGGCGGTGGGGACAGCGCTGCGGAAGAGGCGACGTGTGAGCCAGGCCAGTCTCCACCATGATGAGGAAGTCACTGACGAGCATGTATGGTCAGATTTGACGAAGTACGGATCGCATGTGTATGTGCTTGTCCGGCGGAGCGAGTTGCGAGCGAGCAAGATCATGGCGAAGCGCTTGACGTCACATCACAAGGTGACGGTCCTGTGGAATGTGAGTCCACCTTGAACTTTGTCGCTCCTGCTGCATATCTTTGGCTGATCCGGGGTCCCGGTAGACGGTGGCGACTGAGTGCAAGGGCGATGGCGATCTGCTACAGTCACTGACAGTCAAGGACATGAAGACGGGCGAGACCCGAGATCTCCCCGTCAACGGTCTTTTCTACGCCATTGGTATGTGCTTTCAGAGGTTTGCGCAAAGTGACGCTCACATCCTTGTGCAGGACATGAGCCTGCAACTCAGCTGGTCAAGTCAGAACTGGAGCTCGATGCGGACGGCTACATCCGAACCGTACCCGGTACAGCCCAGACATCCGTCAAGGGCGTCTTTGCTGCTGGTGATGTCCAGGACAAGCGATATCGACAGGCCATCACCTCCGCCGGATCCGGATGCATGGCTGCGTTGGAGGCGGAGCGGCTCATCAGTGAGGAAGAGGCGGAAGATGAACAGATCCCGGCCGAGGAGGTGCACATGCCCTCCAACGGCTACCTAGGGGCGGACCAGGAATGAGGTGGTAATGAGGTTGCGGACGTGTACGAGGTAGTCAGGATATGGCGTCCAGCATAGACATAGACACATGTGGGGCTATTGCCATGCATGGGACCCTACATCTCGAGCCAACTGAGCCCATTGAAGATGGTCTGAAAGTCGATTATCATGACAGCCCGGCCATGATGTCGTTGACAGCGGCAGCAGCTGCTGCGTCCATGTCCTCCGGAGGGGGAGGCGGAGGTGCTGGGCCGAGGAACTCTTCCTATTCGATCAATCAGCATGATCTTCCCCCGAGCTGGGTCAAGCAAGATACCTCAGGCACACTGGCCACCAAGATCGTCCTCCCCGCAAACTGCCTTCCACCAATCGCCTTCATCGCCTTCCCCGTACTCTCGATATCCTTATACATCACATACACCCTACCCACACCCGTCTCCTGATCGGCCTTGCGATTCTTCTCGATGGTCGCAGCAGCCGAATCCGAGGGTTCCCATTTCTTCGATTTCGGTACCGGTCGCGGGATACGCACACCCTCGACCTCGCCGTATTTCCCGCATTCCTCGTTGATGTCTTCCACGATGTCGTTGTAGTCGGCGTCGGAGTAGAGTTCGTCTTGAGTGACCATGTTGAGGAGGAGCATGACGCGGGATGAGGGCGCTTCGCCAGAGACGGCGGATTGGAGGATGTTCGGCACTAACCAGATCAGCTACTTGATCATGTAAGTTGGTGGCAGACCTACTGGCTTGGGTGAGGAAGGCGGCGGATCCAGGGATGGCGGATGGGATACCGGTGTTGCGGCCGACCGCAGCTCGCTGAACGACGAGTGTTCGGTCGCCGAGCTGGAAGTTGTGCAGACCTTGTATAGCCATGTCGGTAACTGACGGATCGAGATACTCGGCGAAAGCGAAGCCCTGACTGTCAGCGCATACCCGTCTTCGAACCGCCTCACCTTCGACTCGCCACCTGCTGCGCTCTCCTTGACGAGGTTGAAGCTCCGTAGCTCGCCAAACGACTTGAGAAGCTCCATGACTTGCTCGTCATTGAGGTATGTCGGCAGTCCACCGATGAATAGCTTGTTGGGTGATTCGCCAACGGTCGTCCCAGCGATACCTGGGAAACCCAAACTAGGATCGATGCCGATATAGTCCTTCGGTCGGCGGACACGAAGCGGGATCCCATCACACATGACCCCATCGAACTGCATGGCCGAGCTCGCCTCGTCCGCTGTCCGAAACTGCATGTCGTCAGTACCACTCAACTGGAGGAGCGGACGCCTCACCTCGCAGAATGCAAAGCTCTTCTCGGTGTTGATCTGGACCTGGGTCACCGGCTCCCCAGGCATATCGGCAGCAATCAAGTGCTCGTGCATCAGGTCATTGAAGAATTTCTCCAACTCATCCTCCGTCATCTCATCCTTGATGCCGCCAATGTATAAGCGCTTGCTCTGTCGGATGGGGTTGATAACACCGCTAGGTGGGAAGGAGCCGGCGATGAGGGATGAGGGGACGCCGAGGTGTAGGGGAGGCGGGACTCGTCCGGGTCCATAGGTGAACATTCCTGCTTCCATCAGCTCTCCGGGACTCTGAGTATAGCGAAGCACTCTTACCAGTCATTTTCGCCTCCATAGCGCCAATTCCTGCGAATTGCGGTGGCCGGATATCCCAGTAAGAGTTTTCCACATGTCGTTGGTCCAATGGCACCGTCCCCGGCGGCGTCGGACTCCGAGTCGGACTAGGCGGTCCCCTTCGACCGCCCCTCCCCTCTCGCCTCGGCCCGCCTCCTCTCCACTCCCCTCCTCCCCCTCCTCCACCATGGAAGTCATCGCGTCTACCTCGGGGCGGTCCAGGTGGTCCAGGCAGGGGATGATCATAACCCCTCATAGGAGCAGCAAAGGCTTCCTCCTCATACCGAGGTCGACGATCGCGGTGAGCCGCCATAGGTTCGGCAATAGCAAACTCGTTGTCATCCCGCCTTCGACGACGGTCATCCCGGAAGTCAGGTCGATCCCTTTCTCGATCACGGTCGTACCGCTCCCGCTCGCGATGTCCATCTCGGTCTCTATCCCGACGGTCATCCCTCTCTGGCCTGTCTCTTTCGCGTTCTCGGTCACCCCCTCGATGCCGGTCATCGCGGTCGTCGCGGTGTCGACGATCCCTGTCACGGTCACGGTCATGATCACGGTCACGCTCGCGATGGCTTCGATGGCTTCGACCTGTGTATCAATCAATCTGAGCTCGAACTCTTTGATTTATCGAATCCGCGCTCACCATCATCATCCTCCCTCTCCTTCACCTTGGCGAACGACGAAGCGGCCTGTTCGAGCGCATCTGCCGGGAACGTGGTCAGCTTTCGAGAACAGGTCTAATACAAGCGGGACGACGTACCGTAGCCTGCGTCCATGATGCTGTTAGTCCTTCTAGGACCGTTTGATTAGTAATTCTGGCGAGAATGTCTGGCGAGCCGAGAAAACGCAAAAGCGCAAGCTCCCGGTTAATTCGGAAATTAGCGAAGTGGCATTTTGGTTGCGGGACGCTTAGATCACCGGGGAATGTCTGAAGCGGTGGCTTTCGAGTGGATGACAATCTCGAATTCTAGCTCAAAGCATATGATGCAAGCATGCAGAGGAAGTCAGAGCTCTCGCGCCTGCTACCCTGATCTTCAATATTTACGGCTTTTCCGGCCAGATTGCAATCTGGGCATCATTCGCTCGCATCTCGCCGTGATTTGGTCGCGTGTTCGCACCCCATCAACGTCAACGACCGACTGCCTACAGCAGACGATCATCACCATCAATCGGTTCAGTTGACCGTCCTTTCAGGCATCCGGCGGTTCACGTCGAGCCCGTCCGTGAATTGTCTAGAACCCGACCGTCGACGCCATGACCAGTCTCGGTTCCGACTTGTCGCATCGTCCCGGTCCACGAATCACCATCGCTCCACACCTCTCCCCTTCGCCCCGCTCCTACTTGTCGTTGACCGGATGGACCGGGAAATCGAATGACTTCGCTCGAATACCCCTCAACAGCACCCTCCAGTCCCGACAAATTCTTGCGTCCTCCCACGACTAGACGAACAGTTCCGCTCGGTCTTGGGGTCCTCCTTGCCGGTGTCATTGTACTCTTGTCGCGGAGGAATGGTACTCCAATTATGAATCCGTCCAAGCAGCGGTTCGAGGCGGAGAATGCGGTACCGGTGGAGAAGCCTTCGACTTGGCGATGGACAGAGGCGATGGGATGGAAGCAGGATGAGGGGGTTGGTCTGAAAGACCTGGGAGAGAAGGCGGAGGGGAAGTACCGGTAGAACGCGAAACCAGGAGAGGAGGGAAAGATCGAGTAGGTCGGACAAACGACCTCGGAATCCCTTCATGCTTGCTCATGGATTTTTTTCTCTCAGTTACTTCACACGCTTGTTACTTCACACGCTTGTACCACTTCGCTTCCTCCCTACCCCGATCCGTCCGCGCACCGCTCATCAACTCCCTACATCGGCATCTTCCACCTTCCCACTCCAGCCTCATCCCCTATGATCCCTTCATACCCTCCGGACCCCTTCCAGGATCTCATACAAGGACATCCATCAAACAGGCAAGACCAACAAAACGCTCGGAGCGGAGACACAAGCTTGGATCGACCTCAACAAAGCAGACGGATGGCGTCTGAACTTTTTCGATGACCGGTGAGACTGGGTGGAGAGCATTTCTCGCGCAGCGATGTGGAGTGGGCTTGGGGGTTATGCATCGCGGTGTCCTGCGGGCGGACTTTCTCCGGTATATCCTACCCCTTATCGAGGGTGGGGTCTACTCAAGTCTCGATGTGAGCTCCGTCTAGTCGCAGGGTATGTTTGCTGAATCACTCAGACACGACCACTGAGACCCATCGAGCATTGGGGCCGAACGAATACCGAGTACCTGGATATAAGCGCTACCGACGGCGAATCTTGGCGGTCGAGCTTCAGCACCTATCCCGCCGTCATCGCAGCCATCGACGTGGATGTCCATGCTCGGACGAATCGGGAGAAGGGAAGGCCCCGGCCGTCCGGGATCTTTCAGTGGACGCTCTCTTCCGCTCCATATCACCCGATCTTCCCCGATGCTGTGATGAGGGTCGTCAACTCCACGCGTGTGGTCGAGGAGTGGGAGGCATGGCGAGCTCAGGAGATTCAGCGGATCACAGAGCAAGAGTCGAGAGGTTGGGAGAAGGAGGTGAAGAAGCTCTCCAAGCTGGGAAGGCTCGAGGCGATGAGTGTCATGGAGTGGACTGGTACTGCTCTCTTCACCGACTCCTTCTTGGCGTGAGTATCTCCCATCCTTGCCGCATTCCGCTGTAACCTTATTGACGATGAAGAGGTTCTTGTTGGCCCGACGTTTCTTGGCACCGATAATGAGGGCTCGACCACCCTCTGCGGATTGGCGACGTTATGATCCTCCCCATCACAACCTGCTCGCCAGGCGGCGAGAAAGATTTCAAAGCAGAGGGACGGGAATCACCGCAGGTGGACGTGGTGCACGAAAGTAGGTTGTTCACTGTGGATTTTGGGAGCGGATGAGCGGACGAGCTGATGGAGATGTAGTTCGGGCGAGCCGAAAGGCTGATGGGCAGTAGATCGGCAGATTTTGTTGAGCATCTTGTTGTCAGCATCGTTGTAGCTATCGAGGACTTTGTAGCTGTCATGACTTTAATGCATGACGATCAGGCTCGAAGGCTTCTCAGTTCCATGCCTTGCATTCGAGCAGTAGATTCGTGTTTTCTGTTAATGGATGTTATCGCGTGATGATGGTCGTTGTAAGCATTGTCCGCGCCCTTGATTGCTGATACGGTCGCGGATAACGATCAAACCTCGTGAAACTCGCAAAATTTTGATTCACTGTATCAGGCCGCGGCCCCTGACATCCCCGAGTAGACGGCGTTTCATTATTGAGTGTGCCTTATGTCGTCACGAGTCTGAACGGTCTCATGCATAGGTCGGAAGGTGAGGAAGGCGACCGGACGCGCTCAGAGGTCAATCTCGGGTAACTACCCCGGCCCTGGGGCCAGACCCGTTTAGCTTCCGGTGGGTATGCCTAATTATCCTTGATTCCGGGAATTGAATCGGGCAGTGCGAAGATTCCGTCCGACAGCCGGAATGGGATCTGAGATTCTTCGTAACGGATGGAGTGTCTGGTCACCTGTGAGCTTCTAGCATCAGACAGATCCGGTACGAACGTCTTGATCCATAAGGTGAAACGGAAAGAGATCTGACGATGGCAAATAAGCATGTTGAGCGGCGTCGGTTGTCACGGGATTGGCCAATTTGGAAACAACCCTGAAATCCCTCCCGTCCCGGCCGTGTTAGCGTCCTCTGTTCGTGCCTGCGGCTAATTTTCTTAGTGAGGTCAGGTCTGGGCACAAACAATAACGTCCCGGATCTGGTCGACAACAAGAGGCGCACGCTCTCGGTTGATCGTTGTCATCGGAAAAGGTTCGTACCTGAAACCGCGCGCAGATCAAGGAAGGTCAAAGGTCCAAGCGAAAGAAGGCCGTTCTGGCACGGACCTTCTCGTAAACAGGATTCATCTGACGGCACCGGCGCTAGTCGCCAGAGGGACCCGCCCGTTTGATTGAGGCGAATGAAACATTGGTCGATCAGCTTTATGCTTGTCGACTCTACTTGCGATCCACTTGGTCACTGTGAATACTTCGGATCCTCCTCAACCAAGAGGGACCCCCCTAAACCTCGGGGTCATCAAGGCGGCATCTTCCGCCTAGCTCCCCGCCTTCAACCCTTCTTTTCCTCCCGTCCAGGCCTTCACTTCATCTCGTGTCGCTTCCGCCGTTGGTCATAGGATCACCTGGCAATCCTGCCGTTGGAACCTCATGCGCGGGCGATGAGCATGTACAGCTCGACGTCGACCCAGCAGCCGGCGGCAATATGTGCTCTCAAATCTCCCGTTGATGCGTGAGCTGCGGAATCATTCACGGCGCGTTATTATTGTACGAGGATTTGCTGACCAGCGCTTCTCCTGGCGCAGCATTTACATTCTCGAAGCGGTACGATTGGGTCTGGTTCCCAGGGTCACACGACGTCTCACCGGTCATGAGCGTTCGACGATCCGCCCGGGAACCGTCTGGGTCTGGGAGGAAGGTGAGGCCTTGTGAGCGCGGCGGTCCACGGTCGAGGCTGAAGTTGTGCAGAGGAGACGAACATGCGTCGCTGGACCGACGGCAGACGATGGGGTGCTTCGAGAGTTGGCGGAGGAGGCTTCCTTGTTTACGCAGAGTACGCCAAGTTTATCCCCTGCAATCCTCGTCGTCTTATGCGTCTCCAGATCGTCAGACTCGCTCTCGCCGCCTCCCTCTCAGTCCGACTCGCCAGCTGGATCCTCGTTCAATTCACCTCCATATTCGGGACACAGTCAGAACGGCTTCTACCCTTCGTCCGGCTCCAGCTCGAAAAAGGTGGAAAGTCTCGTTAAACAGACTTACTCAACCACGATGACCCATCCCGTCACTGGCAAGGTCAAGAAGTTCCATGTCGTAGCATATTCCAGCAAAGTAGATCACATTGTGTGCGTATCGGCAATGCTGATCTTGTTCAGCACAATCCGCGAGGGGATGCTCACAACCCCTTTCCCCTCCCCCATCAGCTTCCTCTTATGGCGAACCTCAAGATTACTCCTGGAATCTGGCCAGAGTGGGAAACCCGACGCGACATCGATTATTCCATCCGTCGCTCGACGAGTGGAGGACAGATGGGACCCGGCTCGCATTCGGCTCCCGTCACCGCTCTTCCGTCGCCGGACGGTTCAACAGCCAAGTTGAGGCCACCAACCGCTTACCTTGCTCACGGCCGACAGCCGTCTCCAGGGCAGAATCTCCATCCGCCGCGGCAATATGGACGGGAATCACCAACCCTGCCTGCGCCTCGAGGTCAGCGCCATCTCCCTGGACCATACGATCAAATCTACCATCCGAGAGACCCACAATCTGACTCATACGAATCTCAACATCACCTCCACGCCGGACGCACCATGTCTCAACCCCCAAATTACTCGCCTCAACACCCGCAGCCCACTCAAACAGTTAAAGATCGGTTCCACCCTTACCATCTTCCCGCTCAATCAGTTCGACCGTCGCCATATCCTTCAAACCAGTCATCTGACTCGTCCGGTTCTTCGATTCGGGCATATCCGAACCCGCAAGATCCGTACTATAACTCCAACCGCCAATATTATCCACGACGGCGAGACATCCGAGACGGCCAGTTTTACGGCCACCCTGATGGTCGTCTATATCATCAGCCACACTCCGACGGCCACCCTGATGGTCATCAACACCATCAGCCCCGGTCGGACGGCCACCCTGACGGCCATCAATACCCTCCGCCCCGCTCGTACGAGCAGCCATACCCGTCAAACCCACCGCCCCCGTCCGACCAATACTCCAGCAATCCGTACCACCATCACGGCGGAGAGTATTACCTGGATGGTGGCCCTATGCCCCGCGATCCTTCCCGGCCATACTATCGTGACGGTAAACGATCGCCCGAGGGATTGGTCCGTGACATGCCCCTTGACGGGCATTACCCTGATCATGGCCGAAACGCTGGCGCCGAGAACCACTATCGAAACCTTCCCGTGTCTCAACTAGCCCGGTCAGACCACCACCTGCAACCGCCTCGGACTGGCAGCTCCGCAGCCAAATCACAAAAAATGTCCTTACCCTCAACTCTCCTCACTCCGGATAGCGTCACCTCCGGCGGACTAACGCTTCCTCCTCTCAGACTGGCGATCGACGATGCGGATCGGCGGCTGCCGTCCAGAAAGACGAGCCCACAGACGGGGAAGGTCACTCCTCGAACCGCCTCGGACAGTGAGTCAGCCTCGAATTCAGGGAGCTCGTCGAAAGGGGCCGGTCGGAGTTGGGGAGAGGATGCACGGCAGTTGGGCGAGTTGGGGAAAAGGGTATCCTTATGACAATAAAAAGCTGTTCGTCTATGCGAATCTGAAGAGGAATGCCAGTGAAATCTGCTTGGCTCTTCCGACTTCCGATGGAGCTCGGATTCACGACGTGCTGAAACCGTGATCGTGTTGCATTCCGCCATTGTACGAATCTTGAAAGCCAATCTTTTGCAAGGTCCTTGTGAGCCGGATATGCAGCAACGGTGAGGGTTCCGTCGCGGATCTCGCTTCAGACCCAAGGTGCCGTCTGGAGGATGCCGCATGAGGAGGAACGTACTCCTCTTCTTGCGCCAGTGTCGGCAGTCTCCTCGGCGATCTTGAGCGAGGCACGTATTGCTCTTCCCTATGACAGGAAGTGGAATAGGTGCTGATGAGGTCTTCTACCTAGACTAAGGTCTACCCGCTAATCCACCTCATACGGGTCGATATCCTCGCCCATATCGGTTCGTCTCCTTTCCCACCTCGCCTTCAGCTAAAGGCGTTTTTGTGCCCAGATACGCCCTTGACCTACGAACAACTTCTCGCTCCCGACTCGACTTATACCATCGTCAGGTTTGTTTCCTATGTACGATTTGGCAGCCAACGGCGCTGATACGGCTAGGCCTTTGACGGAGAAATACCTCGAGCTGCAGAACCAGGCCACCGGTAGGTTTGCCTTGCTCCGACAGGGCACAACCTAACGGGAGATCGAGTATTCTGCCTATTGCTCAACAAAGTTCAATTTACCCGTGACTCGACTCAGCTATCGATCTCGACGCTCTCCCTCTCCCGAGCTACGCTATGCGAGATCCTTGCCATCCGTGTACTCCGTCCGTTTGCTTTCTCGACCACTTTTGGCCAACTGCTAATGGGATGAGCTAGGTGGATGGTCAGAGAGGACTCTGCCGCTCGCGACTGTTCTGCTCACTCCATGGGCGCTGTTCCAGGGGGCGTCGAATGAAGTGATCGCTAGAGCTAAGGAGGATGGGGACGACGACCTGCTCACTCAGGGTGGGACGGCTCTGGAGGTCTGTCTCTGAGGCATTACGGGAGTCACATGAAGCTGATGGGTGTAGATGGCCATCATCAGTACTTCGAAACGGTTCATCCGGAGTCCTTCCTGTCAGAAGGTCATCGGTAAATCCCATGTTTCAGCGTTTGAGACGGATACTGAGGGTGCACAGAGGGGATCTGGTCGGGACGAATCATCTATTCGGCACTCAACACACATGCCCTCATCGCGGATGTACGTCCCTGTCTTCGCTCCCGCTAAGATTTAATCAGAACTACAAGAGGAAATCCATTCAGCTTTACAACCCGCACAAAGCGCCTCTGCTCGACCATTACCGGTGCGCTTTATTGTCAGGCAATCCTCCTCCAAACTGAGATCAGAGCAGGCTGAAGGTCCCGAAAGTTCGCTCATTCCTCGAGTACGCCAACTTCCTCGTCCTCTTCATCCTCTACGTCATCGCGGTCGAAGGACTGGAAGAGGGGCGATTGAATGGAAAGGAGCTGGCGTTCATCATCTACGCGCTCGGTACGCTCGTTGGACTTCCACCTGGATACTGCTGATGTCGACGCAGCATATTCGCTCGATAAATTGGCAGCCATTCGGGAACATGGCCTGAGAGGTGAAGTAGGATCCCGTGTGAGGGTCAGCGCTGACTCTCGCAGTCTTCAGCAGCAGTCTTGTCAACGGGTTCGACATCGTGCTTATGCTCATATACGGCGTGTACCTCAGCGCAAGGGTCTACGGATTCCACTACCAAAATTCCGAAGCCCTGTCGCTCGGTGCTGACTGGCTCGCTATTGGTCAGCTTGATCACCGATGTTGCTCCCGCGGATGTGCTGATCATGACGATAGGTGCCGTCTTGATCTTTCCAAGATTGGCGTTTGTGACACTAGCGAACAACCTGATGGTTCTGAGTATCCGCTCCATGCTGACTGAGTTCTTCTGTATGTCTTCAGCTCCTATAGGCGTAAAGGCTGATGAAGTCGTGCAGTCTTGATGGGAATCGGCATCTTTTGCTTTCTCGGTGAGTCCGATGCATCTTCTGAAGGGTGCTGATCAGGTGCTCTATAGGCTTCCTCTACGCACTGTTCACACTCGGTCAAGGTCGCTTCGAGCTCTCACAGATTGGATGGTGGCTGCTTGAAGTCTACTTCGGCCTTGACGCATCCGGCTTCGAAGCGGCTCGTAAGCCAAGCATCTCGAAAGCTGAACACGTGATAACGGGGCTCTTCAGATATGTTTCACCCATTCCTGGGTCCCGTCCTCATGGTCACCTATGCCTTGCTATCAAACACTTTGCTGCTCACTGTCTTGGTCGCCATCCTCGGAAACACTTTCGCTACGATCAACGCAGATGCCGTCGCCGAAGTAAGCAAGCTCTCAGTACCCCTTCGTGCGGCTATCTAATCGACGGTTGGTCAGTCCATGTTCCGCAAAGCAGTGGCTACAATCGAAGGCGTGAAAGCGGGTACGTGATTCACACTTCATCCCCACCATGACTGATCCGAGAAGACCTGGTGTTCAGCTATCAGCTGCCATTCAACCTTGTTGCGGTAGTCTTCATGTGGCCGATGAGCTATATCCTAAATCCTCGATGGTCAGCAGAACCCGTCACACACGGTTTCAGCTGACGATGGACAGGTTCCACAAGCTGAATGGTGAAACCTTTGCGGCAGCGAGCGTGGCGAGGGTCGAGGGTCCAGCTGACATGTGCAGTCTTGATGATCCGCGCTTCCAACCTGCCTGTCCTCCTTGGTATCGCTCTTCATGAGCGTCAGCAATACCGCGAGACGACCGTCATGGAGCAGATAGGCGATTTCGTCGAGCGCTACACTGGCACACTCCCCCGTCGTCTGAAGGCTGCTGGTAAGTCATATGACATCCCCGAACCTGGCTGGGACTGAAATTTACGTCAGCCGGCTTCGAGAACTTCGGCTCGCGAAGGGAGATCAATGCAGTTTTCGAGATCGAGCGGGAAGTAGGCAGCTTCTATCGCGGTTGGGACTACGAGGACGATCAGGACTTGCAGCTGCCGCCTCCGTTCGATGCGGACAACGACAAGAGCTCGCCAGATGCCAGTCCCAGCGATCCAGCCGCCACTGGCACCCAGGAGGCATTCTATTTCCCTCAATCCGCGCCAATGTCGTCTTCTCCCTCTCAGCTCGAGCATGACACTGAGACTCTGCGACAACGGCAGAACTCCATGCCGTCCGCTCACCCGTCTCCTCAGACAATAGCCTTTCAGCCCCCTCCCATGGCGCGACCGAGGCGGAGCAGCTCGATACACGAACCAAGTCCCCTCGCTCGACTGTTCCTAGGCAGTCCAGACGAAACAGGTATCGTCAACCGACTCCGCGACCGTCGGATGTCTTTGGTCAATGCCGTTTCCAGCTCGCAATCCCAGCCGGCTCTCTCGTCAATCTTATCGCCCGTCCGGTCGCGGGCGAAACGATTCAATCAGGAGATTCCGCAGCAACGAGCCAACCCCCCACCCGAGCCACGACAACGCCTTACTCATCTCTCCCGTCCGTCTATAGTCCGAATCGAGGAGGGAAAGAAACTGTCATTCTTGGGACGAGACGACTCGCCATCGAGAAATCGGGAGGCGATACCTGGCAAAGCGAACGTGCCATTCCCACGTCGGAATGACGCGGAGCGAGAGGAACATATCGGCAAGGCGTCCCAGGTAGAGGAGATGTTAGCCCAAAAGCAGGACGACGAGAGTATTGGAGATCGATTGGCGGGGATCGATGCACGTCAGAGGAGGATTGAGGAGTTGCTCGAAAAGCTTGTGAGGGCGAAGGAGAAGGTCGGCGAAGGAACGGACGATCTTGATGACCATTGATGACTATGAGAGCATGTACATGCATGATAACGGTATCTCAATGAGCGCCTGAGTGACGCGATACTCGGGTTTTGTGAAGGCGAGACTGAGCATCTCAGCGAGCCCATCTCCAAGTTCTTGGCTCAGACTGATGACGGTCTTGGAAACGCCCGCCAGCCACGAGGTGTAATTGCCACGTTCGGTTGTCCCGAAAGCATCGTGTTTTTTTTCTTCGCAAGTTTCCAAGCAACGCTTTTGATAATTTTGGTGTTTCAGCCTATTTGTTTCCTACAGCTTTCCTCTTCGACCTACGCCAAAAAGACCTCGAGACAGACTTGATTTACCTAGAACAGAGGAATATTATCGAAACAATGGCGAGTCTTCACCGGCTGTTGCGTTATCCACTCCTTTCAGTTTGATCATTGCTTACGACGCGGTATCTCAGTCTTACGGCGGAAGCGGCGGCTACGGTGGTGGTGGCTACAGTGTGTTGACCTCTTCGATAATTCCCCGATGAAGCTGACGCTATGTCCAGGTAATGGAGGTGGTGGATATGGTGGCGGCGGTGGGGGATACGGTGGGGGTGGTGGCGGCTATGGTGATTATGAAGGTGGCGATGGTGGCTACGGAGGCATGTCCAGACGATGACCCATCGCCGAAGACAGAATACGCTGACGCTTGTGTGGTTGTTAGGCGGTGGTGGTGGTGGTGGCGACCGCATGTCTGGGCTCGGTGCTGGGTTGAATAATATCGATTGGAGCAGGCAGCAGCTCTCCAAATTTGAGAAGAAGTGAGTTCGAACAGGGTGTACAGTCAGGATAATGCTGACGACTCGACAGCTTTTACATCCAGGACTCACATGTGACGGCTCGCTCAGACCGCGAGATTGCGGATTTTCGAGTGGAGAAGGAGATGACTGTGAGTCGCCCTCAAGTATTCTCGGACGCCGCTGACGTGCCGTAGATCCAAGGCAGCAATGTCCCCCGTCCTATCACCACTTTCCACGAAGCTGGCTTCCCCGAATACGTCATGACTGAGATTCGCGCTATGGGCTTCGACGCCCCTACTCCCATTCAGTGTCAAGCTTGGCCCATGGCCTTGTCTGGTCGTGACGTGGTCGCTATCGCCGAGACCGGGTCCGGCAAGACGATCGCTTTCGCTCTCCCCGCCATGGTTCATATCAACGCTCAGCCCCTCCTCGCTCCCGGTGACGGTCCTATCGTGCTCATTCTCGCTCCTACCCGTGAGCTTGCCGTGCAGACTCAGACGGAATGCACCAAGTTCGGGAAATCTTCGCGTATCCGCAACACCGCGGTCTATGGTGGCGCCCCGAAGGGCATGCAGATTCGTGATCTTCAGCGCGGCGTCGAGATCTGCGTCGCAACGCCCGGTCGCTTGATCGACATGCTCGAGAGCGGAAAGACCAATCTCAAGCGCGTCACTTACCTTGTCATGGACGAGGCCGACCGTATGCTCGACATGGGTTTCGAGCCTCAGATCCGTAAGATCGTTGGTCAAATCCGTCCCGACCGTCAGACCCTCCTATTCTCCGCCACATGGCCTAAGGATGTTCAGCGTCTCGCCACGGATTTCCAGCACGACTTCATTCAGGTCAATATCGGCTCCATGGACCTGTCCGCCAACCACAATGTTGCGCAGTATGTCGAGATCTGCTCTGAATATGACAAGCGGCCGAAACTCCTCAAACACCTCGAACAGATCTCACAAGAGAACGCGAAGGTGCTCATTTTTGTCGGCACTAAGCGCGTCGCAGATGATCTTACGAAATTCATGCGCATGGACGGCTGGCCAGCTCTTGCCATTCACGGAGACAAGTGAGTCGTCTTCCTGGCAGTCTGTCATGATTCTCACCGATATTTCAGACAACAGGCAGAGCGAGACTGGGTTCTCGCAGAATTCAAGTCCGGCCGAAGCCCCATCATGCTCGCCACTGACGTCGCCTCTCGCGGTCTCGGTATGTTCCCACTCCTCTCACCCTGTAAGACGGCTTGGATCTCCAGGTCGGACCGGCAGTCATGCAGATCAAACAGAGAAGCGCGCTCAAGTAGTCGTTGGGGGCGGCGATCTCTGCACTGACCACGCGCTTTCCCATCTGGGAACGCATCAGGAATGAGATCACTCAAGCCCTCTTCGACCACGTCGGCGCCAACGCATTGCATCAGAGGACGTACGGGCACCGGGTTTTCCATTCGACGACCCGGAATGCTCGTGGCGTCTGGCAATAATAAAGCGTTCTCTCGCTCGTGATCTGCCACCGCACCGACAAGCCGTCACGCCGTCTGCAGCTTCCGTACGGTCCGTGTTGACGTAGGCATCGTGCGCTCCCATTTCCCCTCCGATTCTGTCTTCGTCTACTTGGTCTACTGACACTTGATACCTCAATTCACATTGAAGACGTCAAGGATATCAGGTGAGTCATCAGGTTGACTCTGTCAAACACGCTGACGGGCTTTCGAATCTCAGTTATGTCATCAACTATGACTTCCCGAACAATTGTGAAGACTACATTCATCGAATCGGGCGTACAGGCCGAGCGGGCCGAACCGGCACTTCATACACCTATTTTACAACTGACGTGGGTTCATTCTTCATGAGACGACATAGCGCGTGCTGACGGGCTATTCCAGAACGCCAAGTCAGCCCGCGAGCTGATCAAAATTCTATCTGAGAGCCACAGCCAGGTGCCTCCTGAGCTCCATGAGATGGCCGCGTATGGGGGCGGTGGTGGAGGTGGCCGTGGTCGGGGTGGTGGTCGCGGCGGTGGTGGAGGTGGTCGGTATGGTGCTGGTGGTGGTGGAGGTGAGTATATGGCCCGCTGGAAATGATTCAATAGTTGACATGATCCCTTTAGGCGCCTACGGTACCGGTGCGAACAGCTTCAGTGGTGGTGGAGGTGGACCCGGCGGCGGTGGATACTCCTCTAGGTGGTGAGGTTCTCACTACGGACTCTTTCGCCATCGACTGGTTCGCCTATAGATATTTACTCTCGTGTGCATCATTGGTCATGATATACTTGCACAAGGAAGCGAGGGGTACTCACGTCTCGCGTCTCGCCTCGCGTCTCATCGTCGATCCCGCACCTAGGGTTAGAGTAGCCGAAGGCAGATCTAGTACCGGAAGCAAAAACACAGCTATAGGGGTCATCGGATAATCCTGGGTGGCGGGCTGATGATGGATTGGGCTACGGTTCTCTGGAGCGGACCGATTTGACGCCGTGACAGGCGTAACGCTTCTGTCCAAAATCGGTAGCGGAGTTGAGACTTGATGACGCGGCAAATGTCACGTCGTCGATCCGGTCTCGGCTCAGTCACGGCTTCAGATCTGCGGGGGACGATCGAGAAAAACCTTTTTGGCTATTCGCCGATTAATTCCGCATGTGGCATTTTACTCTTCTCTTTCTCGCACCCACCCTCTTGCGGTCTTAGTCCCATTACTTGTCTTAGAGTAACTCCTAATGCTTCATATCATCACGGAGGCATGTCAATTACCTAGTAAACAATATTCAGTACTTAGTCTCCCCTCCTTGTGCAGCTCGAACCGCCTTCAATCGCCTCGGATCGCCTCGGTATGGAATCCACTAGGGTGTTGATATAACTCATCGGGATGGCCTCCCAAGCACTGTCTGCCTGTCCCAATAGGACGTCCCCGTTTCTGGCATGTACTGGGAAATCCGCAAGCCTTCCCTGGAGCTCGGACCATGCGTTCTCGATGGGATTGAGGTCAGGAGAGTAAGGTGGGTGAAAGAGCCGCCGGTACCCCAAGTCCCTTCGAGTCAAGTCGCAATATTCGTTGTTATGGACGTGCGAATCGTCCTCCATGACTATAGGCAGTCTCCCCTGGTTGGTGAAGGTCCGCGCAGCCTCAATTAGAGGCCCTCGTATGATCCATTCGGCGTATTTGGGGCCATTGATGCCGTTTGCAGGTGTCTCGCGGAAAGGACGCTGGAGGTGGTATCGGAGGGGTGGTGTGCATGCTTGAAGGTTGAAACGGTAGAGGGGACCCTTGTACCACTGCGGGTATGACAAACCCCGTCCTCGTACTCCTCCCTAACTCTGCGTGTGACCCAATGACGTCTTGGATCCTTTCCAATCGTCAATGGTACCTCGTCCGTCCAAAGAACCGTTCTCCAGTCTCTCTGCGTGTTATCCTCGACCCACTGGCGCCGTTTGACGCCTGTACAATCGGTAATGCGAGGCGCGTGTCGCATTATATGAAGCTGTAGCCCATCCTCAGCGGCAATCTTCCGCATCGTGCTTCGAGAGCACCCCTCTTGGCTTGCCAGGGACTCAAAATGTAGTAAGACGGTTCGTTTCAATTGTGGCTAGGATCCCTCTACGGCATTTGGGCTCATGCATGAAGGGGCGACCAGAGGGAAGGGTATAGGTGGACTTGCCGAGTTCAAGCCACTCGTCCCAAAGCCTCCGACTTGTAGTCTGCTTTACAGCCATCTTCTCCTCTATTTCTCGGTATGTAATCCGGAATCACGATAGGCAATGACTCTACCACGCTCGAAGTCACTTTTGTTGCTTGAAAACATGATATCCATGCATAGAAAGGTCACTAAAGACAACGCGGAGACTTAAGTGGGGCCACACTGCTCGGAATTAGTCGGCGAATAGCCAATTAATAACGGCGATGGGATTTTACTGCATGAGACGATGACGATGACGTCGGAGTTTATTTCAAAGGCACCGGGAACGTCGTCCCACAATCCAAAGGTCTAAAGGACCTCTTTACTTAACGTGTTTTCCCAAAAACGGTCAGCATGGGCCCTCTTGAATTACTTGGACGGGCTTTTTAGGCATGAAGCTAAAGAGCAAAGAAGGGTTACGTTACCGTTCGGTGACGCCACTTTCGTCACCATTTCCGGAACCGTGGGCCTTTAAGTAATTGACCCGTTACCCGGACCCGCCGATGGAAGGAGTGAGGGAAAGGGCTGGGGTGGTACCCCGAAGATCGTTCGACCTCGATTACTGCGCTATGATGCGGGAAGGGACAATCACTCTTTGGGTCATGGGATCATATCCGTCGTCCCAGCGAGGGATAGGAGGCATATAAGATCGAGCCGCATCTCTCAAACCTCCTTACTCAGCCGCTCTTCTGACTTATTCGACTTTACAATCCAATTCTAACAAGATGAAGACCGCTGTCCTCGCTTCCGTCCTCGCCATCCTGGGCGCTTCTGCTGCACCCCTCAAGCGTGCCACTGCACCGACCACCACCCAGGTCCTGCAGTACGCTCTCACCCTTGAGAACCTCGAGAACAACTTTTAGTCCGTACTATGCTAGGCACTCGCGGTTCAAATACTGATCCATGTCTGTAGCACAAATGCTCTCGCCAACTTCACCGCGGCTGATTTCGCCGCCGCCGGTTACCCCGACTGGGTCCGTGGCCGGTATGAGCAGATCATGATGCACGAGTCGACCCACGTCGCAACCCTCTCTGGTGCGCTCGGAAAAGACGCCGTCGCCCCTTGCGAGTACAGCTTGTGAGTTACACCATCCTTTTCCCCCATGCTCCGCTGACGTCGATCCAGCCCTTACACCGACGTCAAGTCGTTCGTTGGGCTCGCCACTCTGATTGAGAACGTCGGTGTCTCTGCCTACTCTGGTGCCGCTCAGTACATCACCAACCCCGAGTACACCACCGTCGCCGCCGTCATCCTCACGACCGAGGCTCGTCACCAAGCGTGGCAGAACTCTGCCGTCAGCGGCTTGAACCCGTGGGGATCTGCATTCGACACCCCTCTCGGCCTCGACATGGTTTACACCATGGCCTCGCAGTTCATCACCAGCTGCCCTTCTTCCAACGCGGCTCTCCCCGTCAAGGCGTTCCCCACCCTCGCCGTTGGAGCCGGTAACCCAGGAGATAACGTCGCGTTCACCTTCAACGACAACCACTCTGGTGTCAACTACGCCATCTTTTACGAGGGTCTCGGCTCCACCGCCGTCCAGCTCGACTCTAACGATATGGCCACCATCCCTTCGGGTCTCCAGGGTATCGGTTACGTCCTCATCTCTACCGCCTCCAGCGCAGCAAACGTCACCAACGACAACATCATCGCGGGTCCTGCCATGTTCGACTTCCCCTTCAGCGCTTTCGTCGCCAACCCCGCTTACACTGGTTAAACGGATCGAGTAGGATGGTTTGAGGAAACTTTTGCTGCAGAAGGATAAAAGTTCATGACGGACTCTATAATTTGGTAGTGCTGTATTAGTATATAGCAAATGCAGGTCTATATCTGTTACGTCTTGTGCGATTCTGGTGATATTGGAAGCCCATCCAAAAAGTCATAATCAGTTCCTGTTGAAAAGCACGAAAGAAAGGCGTTAGATAGGTCCGAGTCCCATGCCCACAGACGTCGATCGATGATCTGTGGCCACTTGGGCCCAACTTTCCGCTGTGCTCATCACGATCCTCCCGTGCCCGATATTCGCAGGTCCGCGTCGTAGAAGCGAAGCTCACCCCACCTTGCCGCTTCGTCCGGGATGCTCTTCCGTACAAATCCGATCTTTAAGTCAGTGGTCTTCTGAAGGAGGCACTGAATGGTGAGATTGGGGTGATTCACGCTTCGAGATATAATCTTCGCACTGACTATAATAACTTCACGTTTCGGTTTGAGGCCGGCATTACCCGTCGTAAGCGACAAACTCGATCTCCACATCCGTTCCTCCCGCTGGCAGCTCTGCTACCCCGATGCACGTCCTAGCAGGCTTCGGGTTCGGCATCATCTCCTTCCAGATCTGTTGCCGATGCATCAGCTATCGACCCCCAATCGGACTTAGCTCGTGAAAGAGACTACAGGAAAGTAGGCTCCTGTCGAGCGGAGGGAAGGAGGAGGGTAGAGTCCGGATCGTAAGTACATTGGACGGGAGGCAAAGCGGAGAGAGGCTTCAAACGAAGGATAGAGCGGAAGCCAAACGGATTGTCACTCACCTCGTTGACGGCGGAGAAGTCCCTGGACAGATTGGAAAGGTAAATGTTGGCCTTCACGACGTTCTTCAGAGACATGCCAGATCCTTTGAGGACAGCATCAAGATTCTTGGTGGGGTATCAGCGGAAACTCTGTTAAAGAACAGTGCGTCGTATAGTAGACTTACGGAAATGACCTGACGTGCCCGATCTTGCACCTGTTGCATAGCTAAGCTGGGTATCATGAATGGAAGACTCCACCTACAGTCCCTTCCACCATCTTCCCTTCTTTGGTCATACCCACCGAGCCGCTCGTGTAGACATATTTGCCCGCTCGGACGGCTTGGGAGTACTGTCATTCCCGGTCAGCGAGTGCAACGAGCGGCGGATATCGAGTACGGCACATACGATGCCCTCGAGAGGAGGCGGCGCGTCGTGGGTCAGTGTGTATTCGGCAGGCATGCTGGAGGTATATGGGAGTGCTACGTTTCAGAGGCGTAAAGTGCAAAGAGAGATTACCCGGTTGGCCGAGTGGGGGGAAGTGGGGTCGCTGCCTGAACACATTACGTCACGTCTTTCACTCTGATCTACGAACGTCGACATCAACGAGATCAGCCCCGGCCCCGGCCTTCGATATGCGTAATAGGCTTACAGGGCACAGCTTCGCTACTCGAAGTTCCTCAGACCATCGGCCTCACGCAGCGGTAAGTAATCCCATCTGACCGTCCTCCTGATGTGTGCAAGTAATCCTGCCTATCCGGCAGCGCTTCCATGTTCCCAAAACGACCGTAGGCTTGGCAGAGGGAGTCTTTTGTTCTTGAAGCGACGCCCCTCCCGGGAACCGAGAGGGGCGCGAAGGACACGAGCAGCAGTATGCATCTGCATGTGACTCGATTCAGTACACACTCTCAGAAGTACGGTGCCCGGTGCCGATGGACGCAACCAGCTACGGATCCGGGGTACGAGTCGGCTGGACTGGACAAAGGATGGTGGTTTAGGTATAAAGGCAGATACCTACGTCGTTGCTCCATCTCCTCTTATTTTCACTTGAGAGTCTGTGTCTTCACTCTCGAGTGTTTGTTGCGGCGGCAGCGCAGACATCAGTCGACCTTGCAACGTTTCGTTCACTTCCGACGATGTGTAGTCTCTCACTCGCTAGTTGGGAGCTGAGTACCGCCAAGTCCCCCGCGTCCAGGTATTCCCTCGCCCGACCGTGATCGATCTTGCACGACATCGCACGACAGCCTTGCGGCATACGCTCTGACCAGAAGGGTCGAGGTGGTGACCGTCAAAGGTTGGTTCGCTTCTTACCTCTGAAAACCTTCCACATCCCGTCGTTTCGTTTGGTAGCGTCTACGACGTTTGACGGCTTGCATCGACAGAACTGCCAACGCCACACCAAAACGGGAGATGGACTGTCTTGAGTAGAAATCCTAAGTCGGAGATTGATACTTCCGCAGTCACGCGTTATGGGATATTTAGTACCAGCGTCCATCTGCCATCTGTTCACAATCTTCCGCACAGCTGTCAACCTTCTTCTCTATTCCATATATGAGTAGGTGAGTCAGCGTTTCCGATGGTCCACCTTCACCAATCTTGCACCCCGGACGATACATGCTCGACAAATTTGCACGTCAGGACGACCGCATCTCGGACTGCTCTGTATAGAGATTACCGAAGAGCTGGAGGTGTACACTTCGCATTTTCTGACCCCAATCCATATTATCTTCTTATTCCGTGACATATGACTTGGGCTTGACAATATCGCTGACCGCTTGCATTATCAGGTTAACGACATACCAAGCCTAGTACTCCTTGTTAGACCTCATATAATCTCCAATCATCTTCACGCATCTTTACCATCATTCAGCTTCTCGGACGGAGGCCGCCTATCAAATCAGTTGAGTCAGTTGAGGCTGTTCTCTGAGTCTTCACCGCTCGACCTTTCTCGCTCCCCACCATGTCTTCTTCCCACCAATCGGCCGCTTCCCCCATCCGCATATCCCAACCTGCCACCGTCACCCGTGCACCCTCGACCTCCCGTGCCACCCAACGCCCTTCCCAATCCACAGTCACCGGCTCCATCCCCACCGTTGGTTCATCAACCATGGGTCGTCGGCCATCCCGAGCAACTCAATCCCCCATGGTTCCGCCCAAAGCCCTGTCGCAGACCGAGGCGCTCGAGGCATTACGGGCGTTTCTGAAAGAGCGGTCGAGCTATGATGTCTTCCCCGTTAGCTTTCGGCTGATCGTTCTGGACACGCAATTGAAGGTGAAGAAGGCGCTGGACGTGATGTTGCTGTATGGTGAGTCGATGCGGAGGGCGGGTTCTGGATACTGAGATCAGTGTAGGAGTCGTGTCAGCACCTCTGTGGAATACTGAAACGGCGAGGTTTGCTGGTGAGTATCTGCGTTGAGGTATGCTAGAGATGCTGATGTTGTAACAGGGATGTTCACGGTGCAAGATGTGATCCATCTTATTCAGTACCATTACCATACGTCAAGTTGGGAAGGAGCAGCAGCAGATGTCGAGCAGATCCGACTCCAAAGCATTCGAGGTGAGTTGTTAGTCTACTACACAGACCTATGGGCTGTGACTAAGCCGTTTAGATATTGAAAAGGCTCTCGTCGTACCTCCACCACCACTCCTCTCGGTTCATCCCCTTCGACCACTATACGACGCATGCCGCTTCCTGATACGTACCCATGCTCGACGTTTACCCTTGATCGACAAAGACACACAAACGGACGGCGAAGTGGTGATCAGCGTATTGACACAGTACAGAGTACTGAAGTTCATTGCTATGAACGTGAGTGTCAACCGAAGAATCAGCTGACAGTCAGTGCCGGGATATCACACAGTACTTTACGGCTAGCGTCCAGGAGCTCGGCATCGGAACATACGTCTCTTCAGAATCTGATCCCGCGAGGAATCCTTTCTACCCACTCGCGACCGCCACGCTACAAACGACAGTGTTCGACGTCGTCCACATGTTTTCCGAGCAGGGAATCAGTGCCGTGCCCATAGTCGACGAGAGCGGAAGAGTGCTGAACCTGTACGAGACTGTTGATGTCATCGTGAGTCCCAGAACGACCGCTGTTGCTGATGTCAGACCCTCGTGCGAAACGGCGCATATCAATCACTCGACCTGAATATAGCGCAAGCACTTAAACAGCGCGCACTGGACTTTCCAGGAGTCGTAACCTGCTCACCCAAGGACTCGCTGAGTGCGGTGTTTTCGCTCATCAAACTACGAAGAGTACACCGACTGGTCGTCGTTGCTGGACAAGACGATCCGCAGCGGGGACGTTTGGTAGGAGTAATCAGTTTGAGCGACATTATGCGGGCTCTCATTGTGAGTGCTAGGCCATCGGACGGTGCTCATAGCTAGGGAGCCGATATGCCTATCGGCGGTAGCGGAGTCGGTGCTGAGCCGATCGATAAGATCCTACGAAAAGAAGCTGCCACGTCAAATGGTGCTCATGTTTTCCCTTCGGCGCAGAGCGCTGAGTAAAAAGAATATAGATTGCCTCTTGCACGGAGGGGTGGGGGGGGATTATGATAGTGTCCTGCAGCATAATGTATCGAGCATTGTGAGAGAGAATCTGTATGGCTTAGATGCGAGACTTTAGAGCCGCGCGACTGACCCTAGTATCGTGGACGTGAAGGTCAATCAGATTCGAAGAAGATTGCACTTCATAGAGGTCAAGCGTGCTGGCTGTCGTCCCCACTTCAAATAGTGTTGTGCTACTCTCTTCCGCACCTGATGTTGCGATTGCCAGCGTCAATAGAGAGCTGAGTAGGGCAAGGAGGCGGGGTAGAGGCGGTGTATCTGTAGAACGGTCAAAACATTTCGCCACACTTACGGAAGCAATTATTAGGTCGAGACGCGACTTTCAACGAAATTCTCAGTTGGCAATCAACTCCCATCCCAAAGGGACCCCCCTGCATCTCTCACTCGGGATGTCAGTGGCTACTCCCCCACGGTGTCCGAGCCCGACTAGAGGTAGTTTCGCCACACCCATCGTGATCAACCCGAAAACCGCTGCAGCTCGACGGATGTCCCTCTCCTCGACCCCGCAACACTCCGTCCTCGCACCACCATCCACACCAATGAACGCGCTGCAACATCCTCAGCTCACCCTTGCGGCCGTCTTGACTAGTACCATGCTGTACGTTCTCCCTTCGACACCGAAGAATCAGCTGAACGAGGTAGACTGGGTATGATGATCTCCCTCGTCCTCGATACATCCCTAAACACCTCCCTCCTATCCCATTCCCACCTCCCAGAACGACCGCACTTCTTCGCCCGGAAATCCAATCCCATCAACCAGATCTTCGTGAAGAACGCGTGGGGATGGACGAGTTTGGCCTACCTCCTCCACCTCGCCTCATCGCCGCCCGCCCGAACAAGCAGGCGTTCGCGATTAGCGGTATGGCTCCTGGCCACCGCCTTCTGGGTAGTATTCACCACTTGGTTCTTCGGAGCCGGACTTGGAGATCGGATCATCGCGCTCTCTGGTGGTTCTTGTGCAGTCGCTTTGCCGAGGGAATGGGATCTGCACCCTGCCGCTCTCAAACCGTTACTACCGTCGGCCTTTCCGGAGATCCTGACGTCGACCGACTCGGATCAGCTTTACCTTCCCCTGTCCAGCAGCCTTTGTTCCTCTCGACTCCCCCTGACTCCGAAGACACATCCCGAGCTCTTCTCCATCCTCTCCTCAGCTTCCGAGATCTTTCCGACCGATACCGGAACCAATACACTTCACCCAACATCGTCTCATCCCACTCTCACACTACTCAATCCCCGGTGGCACCGCGGCTTCGATGTTTCTGGCCACGCCTTCCTGCTCACCATGTCCACTCTCGTCCTTGCGCGCGAACTCATACCATCATGGCGGGGGGAGAAACAAGGCTCTTCAGGGCTAGCGGGAGGATGGGGAAGATGGGTGCAGGGAGCTGCGACACTTGGAGGGACGAGTTTGGTGATCCTCTGGGTATGGATGGTGGGGATGACGGCGGTATGGTTTCACAATCCGCCAGAAAAGCTGTCGGGACTTTGTGAGTCGCCCTTCCTGCCCCATCGAGATTCTGATCGTGCTGACGAGATCTTGTATAGCTCTTGGACTGGGTGCTGGCGCATTGATCAACCTGATCATCCCGCAACCTACTTCACCAACGACATTCGCGCCGCGCACACACGCGGCACTAGCTAGGGCGACCGGGGAGGACGAAAATGCCGCGCGAAGAGGACAGGCGATTGACGAGGGTGTCATCATCGACGAGGAGGATGATGAGGAAGACGCGACTCCGATCGGGAAAGGCAGGAGGAAGGAGGAGTGAAGATGAAGAAGAAAGCAGACTTCTGCGCCTCACGTTTAGCGCGCGACACGGCGCAATGGTCTCCGCTCCGCTCGGCGAACGGGAGAGGATGCCTCTGCAGCTGAAAACGAAGAGCGAGGAGAGGCAGAAGTCTTCCATCTGGTCGTTACAGACTCCACACCCCACGTTCCCGCTCCAAGTCCCTCGTCCCAGCTGTGCGACCTTTAGTCAAACCGTGCTGTTGTCGAGGATAGTTGACCTTCAGCTCAAGGAGCGGAGAGAGAATGACTCGACTGGGCATGTCCTGGGCCGTTCTTTCGACCCTACTGGTCTGGGACTAATCAGTCTTGTCGACATTCATTGGCGAGTATGCATTTGCTGTTTTGGTATGCCAAGCGGAAGCAGAATTCAGGTGTTCGGTGGAGGTCCTCCGCCAAAGTCAAGTAAAAGAGTCCCAATGGGCTGCAAGGATTATTTTGGCTTCTCTTTGAATTTCCCTTCATATTGATTCGGCCCTGCGAGGATATATTGGGCCTGAGAAGCTCGACGACCTTAAGTTTTCAAGCGCAGAAAGATGATCGTCCGAGACATCGTCGAACGTCCAACCCTATCCCCCTCTTCATCCCGCCCACCTCGTCCTCCTTCACCCTCCTTGAAAGGCGAGACCGGCTTCCCTGCAGCGCTTCACCGCTCACGAAAGCCGACCCAGAAGCTTCCTGATTCTGTTCAATTCAGGCGAGGCGGACAGGAACGGCAAGATGGTGTACGAATACCGAGACCCGGGAAGTCTACGGAAGATGTTCCGACCCCCGAAGCAGCCTCAAGCACTCGCGCAGGCCTATCACGTCTGGCAGAATCTTCGGCAGCAGAAGGTGCAAGTGATGCGGACAGGATTCTGGATGAGGTGTCGCAGGAGAACTGGCAGCGTGTACGGGATATGGATGAGGAGGAAGTTCAGGAAGAGAAGAGGGAGCTGGAGGAGCGATTTGGGGGAAAGATGCTAGAGGCGTTGAGGAAGCGGGAGGAGGCGAGAAGAGGAGGAAACGGCACCGTTGACGAGATTCCGAAGACTTCGGCTGGTATATATTGCGTCAAGTACGGTAAGATGATTCCCGCTGATTCGATAGTCGATCAACCTGCTCCAAGACGAATAGACACTTCACATCGTCCCATATATAACAAGGATCGCAGTCCAGACGCTCTGAAAGAACGATACTTCCCCTACGCCACAGTGGAAACTCGAAAGCTCGAATGGCTACAACCGCCAGCCGCTTCATCCTCGACCGATACTTCAGTCCGCTTCGACCTGTCGAGCTCCGCCCTGTCCGAGGATGCCAAGGTCAACCTCGACCCAAATCTCGGTCTGCATCATCACGGGACGTCCCCCGACTTGGCGGGGTACACGCTGCAAGACGTGCTGTACCTCTGCCGATCGACGGTGCCATCTCAGCGGATCACGATGTTGGGTGTCTTGGCGAAGATCATCGCGAAATACCTCTTTGGTAACGGTGACGGACTGGACAATGAGGTGACGAAGGCTTGCGAGGCCGAGAAGGTGCGTCAAAAGGCATTGATTCTTGGAGTAGAGGTCATGTCGCATCATCCGAAATCGTTTGGAATCACCCGAGCGGGGATCGAATTGGTGTACGAGACGCTGGGCGGCGACTCGTGGAACTGGCTCGACGAGCCTCATCGTTCAGCTCCATTCCAATTTGATACCGATCCAAACGGCTTGGACGCACTCCCTCTCGGAGGTCTCCTCCCGAGACTAGAACTGCTCCTCGCCTGGAATTCAGGCTTGTCGCCGAGATCATTCGAACAACTGATCCGTATCCTTCGCCGGGCTGCTTATATGTCCCAGCAGTACTCGGAGATACTACTACCCGTGGTACCTCATATCATTAGGTCCCGCGTCCTCCGGCAACCATGGCCTCTCGAAGCCGATGACGAGCCATCGGTCAGCTCCCTCCGCTTTTTTGTCGATGTCATCACGTCTTCCCGCACCTGCGCGCAGACTCTCGCTTCGGAGAATATGCAAGACTCTTTGCTGAAGTTCCTGATTCGCTCGACTTGGACATCAGATACCACATGTCTGGAACTGGCGCTGGAAGTATTGCGAGTCTTCCATGCCCTCGGCCGATATGGCCTCTGCTCTTCAATTACGACCTCTGCCCACGACGTCTGGCGAGGCATGGGCAGCTGGACTGCAAGCCAGACCTCTCGGTCGCCTCTGACCATTGCTGTAAAGTCGGTATACTTCGACTGCCTCGCGACATGGACGACGTGCGCGATCGACCCCCATCGGACGACGCCGGAGCATGATCTCACCTGGGCGCAGGTCTCCGCGATGGGCTGGGCGGACGAGGCGATGGCTGTCATCGAGACCATCCTTGATGGTCTACCCGAAGGGAGGTCGGACAGTTTTGGCGAGTTGGCAAGCGCCTTGAATATGCTGGTCGCCTGGATAGAGGGAGCAAGTATCAATGGCGCCCGAGGGGGAGAGACGGAGAAGGCCGCTGTACTAAACAGTCTTCGACAATCTAGGCTCGGCTCTCACGTCAGTCGATACTACGATGGGTCTTACGACATGACGAAGCACGAAGGTCTCATTGACGTGCTTTGCTCGGCAGTACAGCTACACAACCGGCTGTCTACCGAGGAAGGGAAAGAGATGCTCCTCGAGCCCGATCTCATTCAGAGCTTGATATCGAGATTCCTCTGCAATTCAACATACCCCAGCCTAAATGCCACCAGGTCCTGGAATGCATTTCGATACGAGCTACTCCGCTTTTCGCACGAAGCCAACCATGTGGGCTCAGCCACATGGGCAAAAGCAGCTTTCAATCTCATGCTCGACTTCCAGCCTGGCGATGAACCACTCGCTCTCGATGTAGTCGATGATCTCCTACGATTAGATTGGGCGTCTTCGGTACCATCTCTGACCGATCAGCTCTCCTCTATAGCCCATCGCGATGGTTTGCAAATGCTCCGCCCCTTGCTGCATTATGCTGTCCTTCCTGATATTACCCATGTCGTCGGGCCTTCAACGCCCTCTCACCTGTTCTTAAAAGCGACGGCTACCCTTCGTCCACCAGCCGCATCGTCTATTCCTGGCTTACCACTACCAGCCGACTGGTTCTTCTCGCCACTGAACGAGCTCCTCTCTTCCGCCTCTTCGCCAGCCTTTGCACAAGCACCGCCAGACTGGGATCCGAGCGAGCTCGATATCGTCCGGTCAACGCTCGTCCTCGCCCAGCTCAAAACTCGCTCCATCAGCAGATCTCTCACCTTGCTCAATCTGATGAAGGTATTCATGCTCGAGCAAGGTCAACAGTCCGTCTCGACATCAGAATCCGACCTCTTCCGAGACCCAACGGTCTCCACTGCACTAATCGCTCTTCTCACTCCGAGCACCGGTGTAGAGATTCAGCCGTTTCCCCCATCCGTTGGTCTCGAGGAAGCTGCGAAACCTTTCCTTGGGGAAGACGTCCCCTTCTTCCAATTCTACACGGACTTCGTCGCCCTGTACGAATCCATCTCCTTCTCCCACCCGATCTTCGCCCAGCTCCTCCTCCCGCCACTGGCCATGACCTACCCTGTGGACTTCCGCAAACTTCTTTGGGCAGAACAGCCGACAGCTCTCCGGACTATCCGGACGAAGATGGTAGACGTACCGTTCGACTTCGGATCGATGAGCGCATACTTCGAGCCGAGGGAGGAAGACCCGGACGTCCTGGCTGGGTATACTCGGGCTCTGATAAGAGGATGGGTGAGCGAGGAGACGACCGAATTTCTCTTCAGGTTGGCGATACATCATCTCGCTGGACTGTTTTGGGACGGGAAGGACGAGGGACGGGATAGTCCGCGAGTTAGTCTGCTAGTGGCGCTGCTGAGTTCCGCAGGCGACGGCGTGTTGCAAAGGCTTCTCGATCACGATCTCTCACGGCCTGGGGAGCTTGTTGTAGTTGGAGCAGAGGAGAATACTCGCAGAATAGGCGAGGTAGACAAGCTCTCGGGGAGTAAGGGCTCCCGGCGGATTGCAAGTCTCTGAAGGGCCAAGCCATCGTCATGCATTTACAAACTCTTACAGAATCGCTGTTCCGCTGGCGAAAGCAGCGTGAAAGCAGTCGCCGGTCTCCCCTTCTTGTCGTGTACTGCACAGCACAAGCGGGGCGAAACATCTCTGGCCAGTTGCGTTGGCGGAACGCTCGCATCGTGTCCTCGCATATTGCGTAGAAATGAGAGGCGTATACTCATGAATGAACGATACGCATTCGTATGCCTCGAGCACGAGCGTCCTCCTGAACGACTGTAATAGACATGAGTATTCAGACCCAAGAACATCTGCGGACATACATTGCAACTCGGACGTCTCCTGTCTGCGCTCGTTCTGCAGGACCAGGCGCTTGAGCTGCTCTTGTTCCGCCTTGCTTTGGAGCCGGTACGACCTGGAGTTGACAGCTATAGCTGAGTCGACCGGGATATCCAGTGAGCGCATCTGCTTCTGTTAGCTTCGGAACTGACCTACATGGATGTATACGCACTTGCGGCTTGTTGCCCCGCTTTGACAGCAGGGTGAAAGCCATCTTGCTCAGGTCGCCTTCGGAATCTTCCGCCTTCCTCCGAATGAGGGGCACAGCAGTGTCAAAGATCGGAGGAGCATTCTTCCGCTCTCCCCGCCGCGCATCGGATGTGTCCACGAGCATCTTTGCGAACTCGCGATCGAAATCAGCTTGGGCTTCGGTGTCGACTTCGTCATGCTTCGGCTCGCGGATGAGGACCACATCGTCTTGTTCCTCGTCCTCAGAGGCTGCGGTGGGGGCTTGTACCTGACCCAAAATCAATATCGAGCATACGGTCTACGGGGGCGCTAACCTCTTCTTCCTCTTCGGCTTCGGCGATCTCAGCAATGTTACGCTCGCCTTCGTCCTCGCTGCCATCCTCAGTAGCGGACTCGTCCCCGTCTTCCCCGGTCAGCGCAGCCGTGGCCATTCCGTACTTCTGAGACTCACCTCTAGCTTGCGTGGAAAGTAGCTCGTCGACGGCAGCCGCAGCCTCAGCAAAGGACTTGAGCCGGGGAGTTCTCTGCCGCAACATCTACCGATTTCAGCTGAGCCGCAGAAAGGGCAAGAAAGACCGACATCGAGTGTATCGCTGAGCATGAAATCTACGTCCATAGGAAGCTCGCTCTTGCAAAGAGTATACAGCTTTGGCGAATCAACAAATGTTCGTTGCTCAATTAAAAACAACCCACCTGGAAGACCACGAGAAAATGATCCAGCTTCCTCCTCTGTGAGCCGCGGTCGAAGCACGCCCCGCAAGTATCCAGTAGCGTGCACACCAGGCGGACGCGGAAAAAATCGTCGACCGTATCGATCGAGCTGTCGCGGCCTGGCAAGGGCAGACCCTCGCCTGAAGCTTATCAGTGTGAGAACCCAAAAGTAGGTTGTAGCATGCCATGTCCGAACGACATGAGCGCCCAGAGTATGTCAAAAATGACAGACGCGTTGACGACGCGATACATGAATAGCTCCCCAAGGTATTTTGCGGTCAAGATCCGGCGTTGGTTGAACTTGAAGATATTTTCCTGTCTCACGATGTCAGGAAATCCGTGTGGAATGCGAAATCATCCTCACCTCCATACCAATACGAATGTCCTCTATTACCTGGTCAACGATGGCGACGCTGAAGTACGGGTGATACCGCTGAAGATCGTATACCAGTGCAGCGACGAATGGGATGTTGCCGTACTTTATCTCCCAGATCTCGGTGAACGAGTTGAGGATAAAACGGTAGATCTGTTCGTCAGGCTGATGGAATGGTAGCCCGAAAGCGAAAGTCACCTCTAGATCGTCCCAATGCAGCTTTCGGATGAGCTTTAGTACCTTGTCCAGCGTGCGCTTCATCAGAACGTCGTGCAGGAGATGCTGAATGAAGCTGTGCATTGGTGGGAGCTCGATGATTTCGCGAACGACTCGTTCCGGCGGGTTGCACTGAAAGTAGTTCAGCTGACGAGATGCCTGAATGGATACCATCACTCGCCTGATAGAAAGCATTTTCAAGCATGACATGATATCGCGAGTCGAGGTATTGGTTGCCTTGCTTCCGGCGCATCAACTCGACCTAGATTCCGCGTTAGTCGAGCCGATATCGGTTATATCAAACAAACCATGCTCTTGGCAGTCTCTGCCGTCTCCTCATATCTTAGCAGGAAGCGCCCGCAAGTCTCCAGCAGGTTCGCAATGTTTTCGATATTTGACCGGAAGTCGTCGAGAAAGACCTTCAGCACGTGCAGGATAGTGTATGGCTTGGCGACCTTGAACTTGGCCAATTCGCCGTAGAAGCGGACATTCTAAGATCGGTCAGCATTGTCCGGCAGCACGAAATGGCGATCCATGTACCTTCAGCCGCATACTGTCAAGTTCGCGGACGATTTTCTTCCGCTGAAGGTAGCGTAGCTCTTCGTCCAGCTATGCAAACGTCATCAGTACGTAGCAGCATGTAGCAGCATGGAATGGTCAACCAAGCTCACAATCTCAATGAGGCCAGCTGATATATCAGGCATGTATCTCTCGAGGGTAGCGACAAGTCTTGAATAGTGCGGCAGGAGATCCGTGCGAGTCTTCGGGACTACGCCGAGAAACTGCGCTCAAAGCTTCAGCTCTAGAGGGCAAGGGAAGCAGAAGCGTGGACTGACCTTGACCAAACGGTTCCGAGCGGCCTTGGAATTGAGAAATGCAAACTCCACCGCCAGCTTGTCTACCATTTCCCGATTACTTGCTTCGGGGAGTGCCGCAAACAGGGCCGTCAGTCTCGCAGCCGGGGCAGATTGCAGACCGTCCCCGTCAAAGTCCGTCGTATCAATGCTGGGCGGTGGGTCCGGCTCATCCGCTGCCAGGGCAATGGGAGCTTGAGGTACGGGCGATCCCATTGTCGAGTTCGACGCAGTCCGAGCCATATCCACCGCTTGTTCCGGCTTCTGCTCCTCAAGATCTATCTGTTCCAGCTGTCTTTTGATGTCCTCCTCATCCCGCTTCTGCGCCTCCATTTCCTTCGTGGCTTCTTGTGACGAAATAGCTCCTTCGATGGCTTCGGTCGATACGACTGCAGCAGACGCCTTGCAGTCTTGACCTGCCGCTTTCGCAGGCTTCTCCTTCACACCCAGTAGGCTCGCCGGAACCAGCTCGTTGAGATCCACCAGATCCTCATAGAACCGCCTCTCCTCCTCATCGTCCCAAATACCACCCGCTACCGGACCGTCATCGCGTACGGTGAAGGACGACGTCGATTCGACGATCTGCAGGCCCGACTTGGAGAGAGACGCAGCAGTAGGTAGAGTTGGTGTGGTGAGACTGAGAAGGTCGGCCAAATTCTGTACGCCACCTGTCAAGCGCTCCACAGAGCGAGTCATGCGCTCATAGGCGTGTTGGCGATCCTCGAAGATTTCGCCAGACTTGATGTACGCCTCGTGATTCCGCTTGTCTTGCTCGAGCAATCTCTGAAAGTAGTCTCAGCGTCGTGTGGAAGGCAGATCGTCAAAGGCCTCACGATCTGTCCCTTGACGAGCGTCTTGCCAGCCGAATTGAAGTATCCAACGAATATCTCCCTCATCCCCTTTTGAATCTCCTTTGGGATGAGCTCCTCCATGCCTTCCGGCAAGGCCGTCGAGTGCTCGTTGAGATCTTCGACGCCGTTGGCGCGAACGCCTTCTTGTGCTGGAGTCGCATCGGCTTGGGGACCAAGGTATGCACGATTGAAGTGTTTCAGGAATGTGGCAATCAGAGGAAGATTGAGGAATTGAGGGTCGTCGGTCATCTGGAAATCGCATTATCCGTCAATCACATGAATGAAAGAAAACCCGCCTGGGCGAGAGACCTACCAAGCCTTTGAGGACCTTCCCGACCTCGCCCGCACTTTTCGACACCCCTTCTGTCCAGGCACCAACCAACGCGAGCTCCGCCACTATCCGCAACACCAGTCTTTGCCTCGCCAAGCGCTCCTTATCCTCCTTCTCACGTTCCTTGTCCGCATCCTTACCGCCTGTATTTGATCCGGCACCGACAGGTGCAAGGATGGCTAGGAATGAAGGAAGGAGCATAGGGAGGAAATCTGGGGTGAGGCGGGTGTGGAGATGCACTATGACCTGTTGAACAATAGTTCAGTATGGACAGGCTAGCTGAAATCGACTACCGACATCAACGGCTACTTCTGGATCACCCTTCGCCCTGCTAGCGCCCTCCACTACAGCGGCAACGATCTCTTCGAGATATTTCGTCAAACTCAGTCCATCGATCTCCTTGATGAGCGTCTCCGCAGGTCCCGCCAACAGGTTAGTCCGGAGCCGGTTCAGCAAAGTCGTATGCTTCTTTAGCGATGAATCAAGGGTGCCCGACGGCCCTACTCCCCAATCAGCCCACATGTCTTGCAAGAGAGGAGGAAGAACGGACGTTGTGCCTCTTCCAGCCAGTATCGCTCCACCTTTTCTCGCAATGCACGTCGACGTGTGTACTTGGCCACATATTCAGCGCTTGACATGCCGTGGCCCTTTGGGGGGAGATCTCAGGCTGGCCAAAAGTTGGAAGAATGATGGCCTTCGACAACAAAGCTAAGGGAAAATTCGAAAGTGGCCGATAGTTTGGTCACGTGACTGCCGAATCGCCAGTCTATCAAACGGCGACCTCTTTCCTATATCCCTTCCGGCGAAATCGTGGCTCTGGATGGTTCTCTGCACCATAGCGATGCCTTGAAACAGGCCATCGACCAGTTCGGAAGCCGATAGGTATCAGAACCTCGCAAATCTAAGACGATTTCAGCTCGAACCCAGGAACGTCAACCGAGAACCGGGGGACAAGGTGGGGAAAACAGGATGGCTTCGCCGGGCCTCCTGCAGTATGAGTCCCACTGTAAGTACAGCATTCCTTTGCATGATGCACCTTGACTGACTCAGCATAGACCCGCTGTACGGCATCGCCTTCTCCCACTCTCCTCAACACCCTCACCGCATAGCCCTCACCTCCCTCGTCACCGGTCCGACCAATAAGCTCATAGTCGTCGATCCTTCAAATCAACAGAACCCGTCTTACGGTCCCACAGCCGACTTCCAGCAGCTTGCCCAGTCCAATGTCGCTTTACCAGCTACGAAAGTTGGCTGGGAACCGGAACAATCGCTCGTTGGAGCAGCTCACGCCGACGTAGGAGGAAGAGGGGAGCTGCTGGCTACTACCGGAGACGTTTTGCGATTATGGGAGTTGGGGAAGGATTGGGACACCGAAGCTCGAGGACGGAATTACGAAGGTCGGAATGGGTGGTCGAATGGTGGAGAGGGATATGTGCTCTCACCACGAAGCGTGCTCACAAATGTAAGTCTCGTTGTCGAGTCTTGAGCTGATGGTCAGAAGAGCAAGTCGCCCCAGACGGGCTTACCACCCATTACATCATTCTCCTGGAACCCCCATGCCCCAAACTCGGTCGTCACTTGTTCCACCGATACTACTGCGACTTTATGGGATATCAATACTTCTCAAGCATTGACACAGCTCATCGCTCACGACCGAGCTGTGTTCGACCTGTCAGTCGGTTGCTTCACTATACGTGAGAGACCTGATAAAGCTCCAGATCCTGGCTGCCGAACTCCTCCGACATCTTCGTCTCCGTTGGCGCAGACGGATCATTGCGAGCCTTCGACCTACGCACCCTAGAGCACTCAACAATCCTATACGAGTCATCCGAAGATACTCCTCTCGCTCGAATAGCTTTCAGTAACCGGGAACAGTGAGTCGACTATCCTTCACAATGGAAGCGCTGAGCAGTCATATGGACATATGCTCGCTTGCTTCGGCCTCGAAGACTCGAAAACCCTTGTCCTTGACATGCGTAGTCCGGGACAACCTGTCGCAGAGCTCGTCGGACATCAGGCACCTCTCGGGGCGATCGCCTGGGGAGCAGGAGGTGATTCGGAGCTCAGCGCAGGCGGATGGATCGCAAGTTGTGGTACGCTTCACACCTTCCAGAACTCGTCCCATTTCTGATGAGTGCGTTAGGCGATGATTGCCAACTCCTCCTGTACGACCTCACTCAACCCCTACCCGCCGCTTCTCGCTCAGCTTCTACCCGTCCTACTTCTCGGCAACGACCATCACGTCCCGCTCCCTCGCCGAACCCATACACTGTCTCTCCACCGACCACACCTTCTCAATCGCGGAAGACACCCTCGCCTGCCGAGGCGGTCGAGGTCCTGCCGGCAAAGGCATGGACGGCCGAGACGGAAGTCAACAACCTCGCATTCTCCGACTCAGGCGAGTTTGTGGGCTGCGTCAGCGGGCAGAAGCTTTCCGTGCTCCAGGTGTAATGGGCCTTTTGCGTATCATGTCGATCCGAGATATCTGTTCTCACCTGTATCTAGCGAGCATACCCTCATGAGATAAACCTTCCGTTCATATACCATGAAAGAAAGCAATGCATGCGATCGACCAAATGCCCGGCAGATGTACAAGATTTATTTAGGGTATCAACGTAGACCTCGAGACCAGCTAGTACTCGTCCGGAGCGACGAAGCGGAGGCGTGTGGCATTGGCTGTGCGGACAAGGACACCCATGTTCTCGTACTGGTGACACCCATCAATCAATTGCAGTATGTTTGCGAAGAAACGACTCACCTCGAGGACCGTGTCCATAAGCTGGGTCTCGGTAAAGCCCTTTGCCAAGACCCTCGCCCGGACGTCCACCATCGCCAATTCCTCCAACTCGTCATCATCATCATCATCCTCATCATCCTGTCCTCTCCGTCCCCGTCCCCCTCGTCCCCGAGTCTGTCGTCCACCCTTGGACGAAGCCATGTCCTTGACGATCCTAAAAATCTTCGACGTATCCGTCTGGTCCTCGCCCGCGTTCCTCCCCGCATGATGCTCGTAAAGACTCGACTTGCTCACGTCCATCAACCTCAGCGCCTCGTCCACATCCCCTTGTCCTACCACGTTGTCCATCCTCAATCTCGCGAGCGCCTGACTTAATCGTAGTACCGCAAGGAGGGTTCGTGCAGAGACGTAGGCGTAGTTCCTTTCCTCCGCCTCGTCCTCCTTCTGCTGTTTTCGCATCTGGACGTAGCTGGAAACGATGTACTCTGACATGGCGGGCGGGACGATCGGTCGGACTTTACGACATTCCGCGATGTAATGCCGCATGAGGGTAGGTTCGATTGCCTCGAAGTCCAGCTCGGGATGGGTATTGTGCATGTGGACATAGGTGACATGTTGAGCGAGTCGTTCATCGTCATCGCGGCTGGGGGTATCGAGTATCAGGAAGAGCACGTCGAATCGAGAGAGAAGTGCCGCGGGGAGGTTGATGTTCTCTACCGGCGAGACTTTGGGGTTATACCGCCCGTACAAGGGGTTGGCGGCGGCGAGGATGGATGTTCGGGCGTTGAGAGTGGTGGTGATGCCGGCTTTCGAGATGGAGATGGTCTGCTGTTCCATGACTTCGTGGATAGCGGTACGGTCGGACTCGTCCATCTTGTCGAATTCATCGATGCAGCAGATCCCGTTGTCGGCAAGCACCAGAGCACCTCCCTCTGCGACGGGTCAGAACTGTGTTCTGGAATGGAGGATGACTCACCAAGAACCATTTCGTCCGTCACTGGATCACGCATGACTGCCGCGGTGAGACCGACACCCGAAGATCCCCGACCGGTAGTGTAGACGCCCCTCGGCGCGACTTTCGTGATGTACTTGAGCAGCTGAGATTTTGCCACACCAGGATCACCCATCAAGCAGACGTTGATGTCACCCCTGATCTTCATCCCGTCTCCGACCGTCTTGGTCACACCGCCCACGAGCAACAGCAGCAACGCCTTCTTGACATCCTCGTGCCCGTAGATTTCCGGTGCGATACTGTTCGCCAATCGGGAGTAGAGGTTCTGGTCCTCCTGCAAGTCTCGGATCGCCTCCTCGATCTCGGGCGTGAGCTCCATGGCGTGATACTGCTTCTTGAGCTGATGCACATGCATCGCCTCGAGGAAAGTATCCTGGAGCAGACCCGCTCGGATCGCGCGGAACCCGGTGTATGGCGTTGGGAGGAAGATGCCCGAGACGTGAACGACATCTCCCGGGTTGACCGAGCGAGTAAGGGTACCATACAAATGAATCGTCATAGACCGCGGGATATGCCCGACCGGCACTTGATCGGCCATCTCCTGGATCTTGACCTCTTGGAATGGCCTGAAACGACTCGCTCGAGTCTGCATGTGCAATTGCCCGTTGGTGCTGTTCTTGACGCATTGCTCGGATGGGCAGGTAGCCAGCGGGGTGAAAGCTTTCTGCGCGATCTCTTGGAAGATCTCGTTGCCGCATGAATCGCAGGTGTAGGCGTTGACGAGGAGGAGAGGCTTGACCTCAGATACGCGTGTGACGATACCTCGGACGGTGATGAGTTTGCCAAGATGTGTCCCGCGGACTGCACGGACGGCGAGCGCCTCGATGTAGCGTGGTGGGCGGAGGTAGACGTTGCTATGAACATCAATTCCGAGCTCAGTACCGAATGAAAGAGGACTCACTACCTCCTCATCAGCTCGGGAGGGAACATCCCGCTCTCCTGTGTTCTCTCGCCGTTCGCTATCTGCTCATTCATCTCCCGCCTCTGATGCATGATCAAATCCAACACATCCTCGGTGTAATCCATCTCCGTATCCGGCTCGGGCAAGAGCTTGTCAATCGCCTCGGAGAACAGCTGGATGTATCGTCGCGTATTCCGAAGGATATTGTGGAGGAGTGAACCGTCATTGCTGAACTGCGAAATGGCGGGTCAGCCACCTGAGAAGTGACATCAAGGTAGACTGTTCACCTTCCGTAGATCCGCCAGGTCGACAACGACCTCCGTCGTCTGTCGATTCGCGACCTTTCTCAGCACCTTCATGTATTTCGCCTTCGACCGTCCAGGCGCCTCGTCCTCTCCGTCCACGCCCAAGTCGTCGAGATCATCGGCTAGCTCCTCATCCTCGTCCTCGGCTTCTTCGTCATCGTCCGCGGGGAGACCACGCCGTTGTCGCAGTTGGGGGACGTATCGCGTCAAGAAATCTGAGATCTTTTCTGTGGTGATGGGTGGTCAGCCTGCAAGCTCCTGCGTGTTTAAGAGACTGACCGAGCTCTTCGTCGTAATTGATCTGCCAATTACAGGTTCAGTGGAGAGAAGAAGCGGAGAGGGGAGCTTGCTCACCTGAATACTGGCGACAGGTAGCACCCCTACATTCGCTGCCATCTTGATCCAATTACTCGACGTATCACTGAGGAGGGAAGATCTCGCTGTCGGCGATGAAACAAAATCGTTACTGGCAGCAATGAGCGCAGCCGAGAGTCCTGCGAAATTAATGACTTTCTAAGGTGGGCTGGCACGTCCCGACGCGTCCCAAGAGGTATCTCGCGTCGCGTGCCTGGCCCGGCTCCGACATGGCATTTCTGAAAGGTATCGCCATGAATGCATGGAATATAAAACCAAGACCAAAGTCCGTCGTCAAGTCTCGTCTCGAAACGGATACATGAACAGGGAGCATAGCGAGAAGATCGTATGAAGAAGCATGAAAGCAAGAAAATTGTCCTTTCAGCCCGTCAAGGCCATGATGTCCGCTGCACTCCTAAGCACTCCAGACTTGGTAATCCTCTTGCCCTTGACGAAGTCCAGTCCCTCGCCGGCGTATGTGAGGCCTGGCGTCACCTCCACCTCGACGCCGTCCGCTACGTCTGCGCCATTGCCGATAAGCCATCGTCGCTGCTGAGCTAGAAGGTCCCGGCGAGAGGTTTCTGGGCAATCGGCTTTACTCCCCGGAGCGTTCTTGAGAGGGGAGAATTCCTCGGCTCGGTCGATCTCGAGAACGCAGAGAGACCGGGTGAAAGGGAAGACGTCGAAGATGAAGAGCTCGAGTTTCATCCCGTTGATTGTGTCGGGTTTGATAAGTTTGCCGGATACGAGGTCGACAGTGGGGATCTTCTTCCGTGCAATGTGGAACGCCATCCGTTTCTCCATCGCCTCGACGCTCTCCAAAAAGCTGGTGGTGTAGAAGTGGTTGGCGATATTAGCGGCGCGGAAAGCGAGTTGGCCGTCAGATGTTCGTTGCTCAGCCTTCTCCTTGCTCAGCTCGGAGTACTCGACGACAGCGAAATTATCGCCGCGTTTGGCAAGGACACCGACAGACTCGGTAGGCACGAGCTTGCGCACGACCTTGGCACCGGCCGCGGCGGAACGGGAGATGCAGCAGCCGATGAAGACGGGATCGGCGACGCGGACGAGACAGTTGTCCACGCAGTAAGCATGAATGTATTCGATATGACGGGATCGGAGGTCGGCAAGGACAGATTTGGGGTTCGAGGGTGATAGTGGTCGGCGAAGGGCAGCATACAGACCGCCGTTGCCGTCCGGCGCGACGGATACAGAAGAAGGGCTCGAAAGAAGCAGTTTACCACTGTCGGAGAGAGCGGGTAGCACACCTAACGGAGGTCAATGACAACTCGGTCCCACTGAAATCGACTCACCCTGCTCGAAGAAGATCACGTCCTCCTTTCTCAGCCCAAAGAATCCCTTTGTCTCAAAGTACTTCTCCGTCTCCCACCTCGTCGGTCCGCTCGTCATGACATACCACCTGATCCTCACGCTGCCTTCCGCCTTGCTGCATACCCGCTCGGCCACCCTCTCCAGCCTCGAGATCCGTCCCGCCTGGTACTCGAATCCTGTCATCCCCGAAGGGAGGTTGATATCGTACATGCCCTTTGGCAGTGGCGAGCCGAGTCGTGTCCCTTGTCCACCCGCCAGCAGGAGTACGGCCAGACGATTCTCAGCAATAGCTTTGAGCCCTATGTCTCGCCACTTGGCCTCATCGATGGGATTGTTGACGATGGTTGCACAAGCCTCGTCTGGGAGTGGTTGGACTGCTTCAGGTCCAGGACTGGGTGTGCGGGAACGTCCAATCATGTTTCCGCCTACGCCAAGGGTATCGTCCAGCCGTCGCGCCTCCATGGGTGGGGTGATGGCACCATCGGCGGCGACGGCGTTCCGGTAGATCCGGTTGACGCGGACGATATCGATGGTGGAGAGTTGATCGAGGAGGGAATTCTGCTCGGATGGGGTGAGGGAATCGTAAAACGTGAAGACATGTGACTGGCCGGCTGTATCGTATAGATTGCGGAGCTTGGCGAGGCGGCTGGAATCTGGGATGGGGTGATGGTGTGGATTGGCGTGGCCGTTGGAGTGGCCGTTCATGGTGGTCATGCTGAATGTCGTGATGATTGCAATGGGTGGTTGTGTTGAAATACGTGTGTAGTCTTTGGACCGTGAGGTGTGTGGGTGGGAAATTCACAGCGAAGCGGTGCTGTCCAAGGGCCTCCACAACGGAATGGAAGGAGGGAGTGGTGTGATCCCTGGCGGTGGTGAGGTCCGCTCGGTAGGATAGGCGTTTGATAGGTGATCTATTGGTACAAAGGAGGGTGCGTGGTCGGACAGATCAGATGGGGATCGGATCATATCACACAAGGGTAGTCACTGTGGCGGGATGCTGATCGTCGAGACTAGCTGATCAGCCTCTCGATGAGATTCAAGGGAAAAGAAGTTAAAGTGGTATGTTCAACTTGGATGCAAGGTTCTATGCAAAGTGTCTTTCATGGTCGAGGTGTAAATCGTTCCAGGGATGTTGCTCGAAACCTTTCCTGCACCGCAACGAAAACAACCCGCGGCCTCAGGGTCGGACGGGGAAAGGTACAGAAGAATGCAACGTCATCCGGGAATCCTCGGTTCCGAAATGCTCGGCTATGGGCAATTGAGATGTCTTAGAATGCCTGTATCAGAATTGATGCATGAGCAGTATGTCGTCCCGACTCTGGCTGCTACTCTTCATACTCCCTATACTCCGCCTGCTCAAAGCTCGGCCCTTGCCTTCTCGGGAGAAGGTCCTCCCGCCCATTCAGGAACGTGTTGTCCTACTCGGAGCGAGCTCAGGAGTCGGACGTGATCTGGCTCATGCTTATGCAAAAAGGGGTGCAAGGATGTGAGTCAGCTTGAGATACACTCGGAAACGCATTGATCTGTGACGCTCAGATGTCTCGTTGCGAGGAGAGCGGATTCGTTGGAAGCGGTCCGGAAGGAATGCCTCGCCCTTGGCAGCTCAGACGACAAGCTCATCCTCGTCACCGCGACTGTCACAAGCACATCTGATTTGATCAAAGTACGAGACGCGGTCGTTCAAGGTGATTCGGTTTGAAAATATCTGGAGTCTAAGCTGACTGAGCTGGAAATTCACAGCGTGGGGCGGTCTAGACACCTTGCACATCATCGCTGGTGTCCCCTCGACTACGACTCTCCTCGACCTCGCTGGCGTGCCTCTGACCTCGACCACATCGAGGAGAAGGCAGTTTCAAGTCGATGGCAAGACGTACGCCGACCTCATTGGCGAGGATAAGCCGTCGCCTGGAATGCCGAGTCAAGAAGGCATGGACAGAGTCGCGGAACATGCGAGGGCTTGCGGCGAGATCAACTACGTGGGAACAGTCCTGGCGCTTGCATGCTTCGTGCGCCATTTCCTTCTCCAGCTGGATCAAACTGACTGTTACCGACAGCTTCCATTGCTTGCGACAACTTCCACGAGCCCAGCATTGCATCACCTGTCGTCGGTCGCAGCTAGCAATCCCGCCCCTTGTCGGACTATATATTCCGCAACAAAGGCGGCTGCGATGATGGCTGTTGAGAGCTGTCGAGTGGAATGCGAGGGTTGTGGAGTGAGGCTCTTCTGTGAGTTGATATCACCTCTGATCAGGAATGCATCGCTGACAAATTCGCAGCTCTGCTGCCCGGCACGATTGCGAATGATTTTCGGAAGAAGACTGCGTTTGCGCAGATTGGTGGGGTCGACGAGACATTGACGGACAACGTATATTCGCAGTATCTCGTACTGGCTCCTGATGAGGGTTCGTCACTCCGATCGATGCTGCCGTTGCTGAATTGACGATATTGTGCGCAGTCGTCAAGGCAATACTTTATCACCTATCCCTTAATCCGTCACCTCAGCCGCTCATCCCCTACCCACCTTTCTCTTGGATGCCGTCACTGTCGGTACCACCAAAACATCGTGTACACCTACCATGGCAGTTCCGCCTCTCTGCTTTTCTCAGCGATACACCTTTGGGATGGATGTTCGTCGAGAAGAGGGCTAGGATGAAGTATGGGTTGCCGCCGTAGGCAGATTTCGTAGAGTTGCTATGCGAGTCTATATCTTGGCGTGATACAGGAGACTTGTCTCGCATGCGCTTGATGCAAATACAGTCAGCTTGGACGCCTATACGCAAACGATTCTGGTCCGCAGAGAGGAGTTGTCTGCCGAGTTCGTGTATACACAACCTGCCCGACACGGTCATCACGATATCACCGCAACGTCTAGGAGACAATCTCCGCGTCATCTGGGGTACGGTAAGTACACTAGATCACCTTGTCATTCCTGAATCTCTTCCGTCCATGGAAACCGAGTCTGCCTGGAATTGCTGATATCACCGATGACCAACGTATACCCGACCGATACATCGTAGTGGTTCAGATCAATGCTCTAAGAATTGAGGGTGTCCCCTTCGTATCCAGAACATCTATGGTGGCGAGTTTCATCCCGTCGACAGCTTTGTCATCCGCAGCGCTCCAAGCGTTCCTGGTGACGGTTGGATGGCGTTTTTGGAAGTCTTCCCACTGCTTCTGGAACACGGCCTTGTGGGTTGGCAGCAGGGGCGAACTGCGCAGCGAACCGCGATGAAGCAGCTCTCCCTCGGATACTGATAACATCTCGATAATGACTGCACTATGAGCATACTTGCACAACGAGTCCTCGGAAACTTCCCTCGGGATGGTTCAAGGGTATTGACCATTACCTTGACCGCCCGGCCACTGCGAAGAATTCGAAGACGGTGGGAAAGACAGTGGAAGACCGTCCGAAGACTGCGGATGACCGTGCACAAACTGCAGAGGAGCTTGCGTATGTCCCGGCAAACGCTGCACAGACTGGTGAGGCCCCTGCATAGATAGCGTAAAGTGTGGAAAAGCATGCGAGACTGTGAACCTCCTGCACAAGGTTTGGACGACCATGCCTTAGAGGGGTTCCCTCCCACTCCTCTTGGGACTTGTGGTGCTCCCACTGATATCTGTTGTGACTTATGATGGATGCATAAGATAGTACAAGCGAAATGAAGTTGTTTACACTATGAACGAACGCGTCGTGACGCGAGCTCATCCGAGCCTTCCAACGGATAGCAATTACTACAGTCTGGCCACTTAGTGTAAGGGTCGTCTGCCCAACGTCGCGTCAAAAGGGCGCGGAAAAGTTTTGAGGTAGTTGGGTCTTCGTAACAGAGGAGCTCATGTTGACTTGGGATGTTGAGCGGATTCTGGGGTAATTATCTGTGTGTAGATATAACACGATTGAGAAATGTGATTCTATAAGGACACAAATATCCGACGAGAAGCCAACAAGCCCTCTCATCAACTCGATGCGATGTACAGCGGGTCTCCTCCATTATCAATGAACCATTCACGGCGAACGAGGGAAACCCGTCTGCCTGAACTTGGCAAGTTCCACTCATCCCTGCGCCAAAGTTGGGCGGATACTCGCCGCCAATATGCGCAAATGCGGTAGTGTGTATCGCGACGAGTACAAGGCAAATATCGAACTTCCGAGTCCCACGCAAGATGAATTGCAAACCAGGCCTAGACAAGGCAGCCATCTGGGCCATAAGGATGCAGAGACAACAAGCAGTCGAAGGTTCTAGGACTATAAATGGCCATACAAGCAGGAAGGAGCGGGACTGGGGGGTGGACGAGTCTTTTTGCATCCGACTCGGTCTGTAGGGATACTCTTCATCCCGCTCCCAAGCATCTCATGTTGCGCTTTGGTGCGGGTCGTCTCGGCAAGGGTAGAATCGGTGTTGAAGCCAGACTTGCCTCCACCGGTTGATACTTCTCCAACGGCTGCTTCCAATCCTAGCTTCCCACCATACTTCGTCAGTCACAGCGAAATGATCCAAGCAGTCCTCATCTTCAACACACACGGTAAGCTTCCCTCACTCCTTTTCACGTCCGACCTTTCGGGTTCCCACAACAAGGCTTGAGAAGACGAGGCCCCTCCCGGCCTCCCGAACCGCGCTGATGCCCTGCTCCCCAGGCAAACCCCGCCTATCGAAATTCTACACCCCCATCCCCCCACTCGTCCAGCAAGACCTGATCGCCCAGATCTTCTCACTCATCCAAGACCGTCCAGCGGGGCTGTGCAATTTCTTAGACGCGCCGGATCTAGCCTTCCCCACGCCGGGAAATTTTGGGAGTGGGAGTGGGAGTTGGAGTGCGAGTGCGAGTGCGAGTGCGAGTGCGAGTGCGAGTGCGAGTGCGAGTGCGAGCGGCAAGGGGAAGGAGAGGGAGAGGGAGAAGGTTGGCAGGAGGGGAGGTGGGGATGACGATTCGAGGGTGATTTATCGGCATTATGCGACGTTGTACTTTGTGTGAGTGGAGAGCGGGTTGAACTTGGTGAATTTGGGCTGATTGGGTAGGTTTGTGGTGGATGGAGCGGAGTCGGAGTTGGGAATACTGGATCTGATTCAGGTGAGTCGGATACCTGATCGGTCAGGACGGCAGCTGATGGGTGGATGGTGAATCAGGTGTTAGTGGAGTCGTTGGACCGTGCTTTCGAAAACGTCTGCGAGCTCGACCTGATCTTCCACTTCGACGAGGTCCGTCTCTACCTGCACTTGAAACCCCTTGCACATCTAATAAGGCCTGGTTTAGGTTCATCATGTCCTGTCCGAGATCATACAGGGAGGTCTCGTGCTCGAGACCAATGTCAACGAGATCTCGGCATGCGGTCCGTCTACTCTATTCCCACGACGCCTTGACTGATGAGAATTTCAGTGCAAGCTTCGTCACGGAATCGGAAGACGTCGGCGGCATCAGCAAATCCTCTCATGCCTTCTCTACTGAGTGTGCCCGGAGCGGTAGGAGGCAGAGCCTGGGCAAGAGGGGGTAGTGCGGACCGGCCAAGAAGATGGTTAGCTGCTATGGGAGTGTAGGTGGATGCAATCGGTCATGACCATCACATGTCCACGTCGTCATACCGGGGAGGCCTCATCACTAGAGGCTCGTCTCGGGATCCAGCGTCACGCAATGCTGTTACAGGCTCGTCACCGAACAGATCATCTACAGGTGACATGGTCTCCTCCTTTGGCGTCGGCGCGCTCTCCACCTACTTGACCTCTTTGCTTTCCTCCTCCTCTTGTGCCGCGCTCCCGTTCCGCCCCTTTGCATCCGCCAGCGGAAGGTCGTGGATGGGTATACGTGGGGTTATCGTGAACCGGCGGTGGTATGGTCCCGGAGGCCCTTTGCTAGTCTAACATCTCTCTTAGACTTCGATTGATGGTAAATGTTCAATGAGACGTACATCTAGAAGCTGCAAGAGGCCTTCATCGATCAAGCCCATCTCGCAGTAAGCGCAGAAATACTTGACAAACGCTGTCAAGGATCAGCTTGTGTTACCCTCAAACCCGAGGGCTAAGCCTTACATTCGACCTCAGACAGGTCCGACCCGATCGCTCCGTCCGTCTCACTGAAGTCGATGTCGAGACCGAACCGCGATCCCAGCTCAGAAGCGGCGGCGTATGCGTCCGGTAAGGTATTTGGATCGACCATTGCGATGATGAGGGCGAAGATGGCGAAGGCGAAGATACTGGGAGCATGTAGGATTGGTAATGGTGTGAGGTGCCTACTGACCTTCAGCAAGTGATGGTCCTGGATGGAGCGAGACCCACGCCTCGTTCATAAACGTCCATGCCAAATCCAGTATCACCCTGTCGGAAAGCTTGCCCTTGCCCTTGGAAGTGGAATGACCATTGAAATTCCCATAAATCCTCGCCCTCTCCTCAGCAGCGTTACTCGATTCCGCTTCTTCGTCCCGAGACATCACAAGCTCGTCCAAGCCGCGTATGCTGCGCCGCAAGATCACCCAAGGCTGCTCGACGCACAGGTCAAAGCATAGCGCATCGAGCACGATCTCCTCGGTCGAGAGGATGTTTCGTTCCCATCGCTGATACTCAGGTGACGGCTGCTGTAGCTGAGACCCATAAGGACCGCTCGGCCAACGGGACGATGAGCTCACTGCTTTGTCGCCATGCGGTTCCCAGGGCTGGGCGTTGTGCTCCCATTTCGCCAGACAGGTGTTTACGATGTACCGGAGCTTGAGAGCTTCTTCCTCGATTTTCGAGGCCATGAAGAGCATGGACGCTGCTACATACTGATGCTCTGTCAGCAATCATCTCCGACTACTAAATGCGACATCTCCTGATGGTCAGGACAATCCCTCACCTTCTCCTTGAAATCAGCCATGGACCGCCGCATGTAAAACCGATGCAAGAGCGTCGCCCCAACAGTTAGGACACCTCGGGCCTGCAGATGCATAGGATCATGTGGATCACATCTTCCTGTGCGATCAGTCCTGAAACAAGGACGAGCAAAGATACGCATACATCTCGGCTCTGAGGGCTAGACTCCGCATATACACTACTGCAGTCTTTCGACGCTTGAGCTCGTCTTCTAGGGTGATACCATCGTCTCGTGAGGGAGTGTTCTGTAGAGCGGATTGAGTAAAGGTCCATTGTCTCTCGACTTGGGTCAGGGAGCGCATGATCTAGGTGCAAGAAATGGAGAGAGGGTACGAGCTCGAAAACGCAAGCTTTAGCAGCCGGACGGTCGGAAGCAAATGTATCAACACCGAAACGTCGAGTAGACCAAAAGTTGGGTTGTCTTTCCCGAACGTACCGATAACGCTGGCCTTTGAGGTTCATGAGCTTCAGCTGTCTTCGCAATCCAGCTAGACTAACATTGAATCACCTATACCGCCCTTTGACTACTGTGCACATCGTACACGCTCACTCCTGGACCTCAACACCCGCCATGGCTGCCGCAGCTTCCAATGCCACCCCAAACGCCTTCACCACCCCTGTGAATAAAACCGCTCATGCCTTTGACAAATCCGTCCTCGATGCGACCTTGTCTCAGAGGTTCTTCTTTGCCCCTGCTTTCGAGATCTACGGCGGTGCGTCGCCTCAAAATCGCTCAAGATCCGCATGAACTGATACGTGACCTCTGTTCAGGTGTTGCCGGGTTGTACGACTATGGTCCAACGGGCTCGGCACTACAGGCGAACATCCTGGACGTTTGGCGAAAGCACTTCATCATCGAGGAGGACATGTTGGAGCTTGACACGACGATCATGACGCTCTCGGACGTGCTTAAAACCTCTGGACATGTGGACAAGTGAGTCGACTGTCCGACAGAGGGAGCTGTCCCCTATCACTTGTGGGCTCACGAAGGTCTGGCTGTCAGATTCGCCGACTGGATGGTGAAAGACGCTAAGACTGGCGAGATCTTCCGTGCAGACCACCTAGTAGAAGCAGTCATCGAGGCGCGGTTGAAGGGCGATAAGGAGGCTCGAGGGGTGAAGGACGAGCCGCCTGCAGAAGAAGATGGGGACAAAAAGAAGAAGAAGAAGAAGAAGAAGACTGTCAAGAGCGTGGCGGTGAAGCTGGATGATGAGGTGGTGGCCGAGTATGAGAGCCTGCTCGCTCAGGTATGTCAGCTCTATAACGGCCTGGCAAAATGCTGATTCCCGAAAAGATCGATAATTACACCGGTCCGGAACTCGGTCAGCTAATGCGAAAGCACAAAATCGTGAATCCGGAAACTGGGAACGAGATGACGGAGCCAGTCGAGTTCAACCTCATGTTCGAGAGCAATATCGGTCCGACCGGGCAGATCAAGGGGTGCGTGGACTACTGTCTGCTTGGCTGTATTGACTGAGTCTCAATAGGTACCTTCGGCCAGAGACTGCTCAGGGTCATTTCGTCAATTTTGCCCGACTGCTGGAGTTCAATAACGGTCGGGTACCATTTGCTTCAGCGCAGATTGGGCGGAGTTTCAGGAACGAGATTGCTCCTCGGCAGGGATTATTACGGGTCCGGTCAGTCCAGTGCAGTCAAATTCCGATAGCTGATGAGTGCGGTACCAGGGAGTTCACAATGGCGGAGATTGAGCACTACGTCGACCCCCTCGACAAGCGGCATGCGCGGTTCGAGGAGGTTAAGGAGGTCAAACTGATGCTGCTGCCGAAGGAAGTGCAAAGTGCGGGGCGGACGGAGTTGAGAGAAATGGCGGTAGGAGATGCAGTGGCCCAGGTTTCTCATTCCCGCAGCATCACGACTAGGGCTGAAATGGTGTCTGAAGAAAATTGTCGATAACGAGACTCTTGGATATTTTCTGGCCCGGACGCAACTATTCTTACAGAAAATCGGGATTGACCCGACACGCATGAGATGTAGGCAGCACATGGCGAATGAGATGGCTCACTACGCTGCGGTGAGCGGACTCGGATAATGTCAGAGCAAGCAACTGATAGGTCATACAGGACTGCTGGGACTTCGAGATTCAGTCCTCGTACGGGTGGATAGAATGTGTCGGATGCGCGGACCGATCAGCGTATGATCTGACCGTACACTCGATTCGGACAAAACAGCCTCTACGTGTTCAGCAAAAACTGGACGAACCCCGGATAGTTGAAAAGCTAGAGTGTACCTTCGACGCCAAAGCCTTCGGAATCAAATTCAAGAAGGAGGCCCCAATGATCAAAGAAACATTGCTCGGTATGGATCGTGTGAGGCTGCAGTGTGTCAAAGATGAATTGGAGAAGGGGCGAGTGTTTGGTTGGCTACTGCGTGGATAGAGTCTGCTGAGCATGAATCAGGCCTTCAGCCGTGGAATGCGCGGATGGGAAGTCGTATGAGGTTACCCCGGATCTGGTCAAGATCGAACCTATCATCGTGACAGAATACGGTGAGTCGATTGCCACCTTCGATGATCCGCTGATGTCTCGCACCCAGTCCGAGACTTCACACCTAACGTCATCGAGCCGTCATTCGGTATTGGGCGGATCTTGTACTCGTTACTCGAGCACAGCTACTGGGCTCGAGAGCAGGACAAAGCTCGAGTAGTGCGTTACGCGCTCTACGTTGGTTGAATATCCCGGTTGACGACCCTGCTAGGTCCTATCCCTTCCCTCTGTCGTTGCACCCATCAAATGCCTAATCGTCACCATTTCTCAAGATCCAAGTCTTCGAACCCTCATCCACGATATCTGTGCGGGATATCATACTCTTCTTTGACAGCATGCTGACCAGACTCGCAGCCCGGAAGATGCGAAGGCTCGGTATCGCAAGTCGGGTGGACGATTCGAGCGCTTCGATCGGGAAGAAGTATGCGAGAAATGACGAGCTTGGTACCCCATTCGGTTGCACGATCGATTTTGCTTGTACGTATTCCTCTCATACACGTCGTCATATAGCTGACGTAGCTTGATGCTTTTCAGCTCTGAAAAACGGCACGATGACCTTGCGGTAAGCTAGAAGTCCTCTTCAAGGTGTCAATTTTCATTTCTTTCGTAGGGAACGAGACAGTCTGTCTCAGCTAATTGGCCCAATTGATACCGTCATCAGCGTCGTCGTCGATCTCGTCAAGGGTAATTTGAATTGGGAAGGCGCATGCGGCAAGCTCGATACATACAGCGGTGTGCAGGATGTGGAGTAAGAATGATACCATATTGGCATGGATATCTATATATGCGACAGTGGTGGTACTACTTCTGGCTTTCTGGCGGCATCATGACAAGCTAGCCCCGACAAAGCTTTTCGCTTTGCAGACCCCTTCTTTCGTCCGGATTCTGTGGGTCGACTTTGTCTCAGGGTCCACCCAAGCGGCATCGAGGTTGTCGAGGGTGATGAAGCCCTATCGATGCCGCGATCAGCATACGAAGAAGCACGGTAAGGAAGATGACAGACAGGTTGAATGGTCTCGAAGACCTTTTTCTTCGGATTCAGCTGCGCCTCCGGTTGTGCGCCTGTGGATGATTAGTCAGCCATACGCTCATGAATCACGATGACCGGCGTACTCTCATATTTCTCCCCCTCGAAGTACACCCTCTCGCCCGCCTGACTTCCGGCCGGCGGAAGTACAAATTCGACCCCTCCTTCCGCTTTGCCTTCCTTCGACGAAGCGCACAGGAGCATCGCGAAGGACTTGACTCCGCGCATAGCTACGGGTTTCAGGTTGCACTATGTCCCCTATCAGCTGGGTGTAACGTGTCAACGAGCATGGGCGTACGATGACTATGACCGTAGCGCCCCGTATCTCCTCCTCGGGCATATATTTCACGAGGCCAGAGCATACTGTCCGAGGTTCGGGCTCGCCAATATCGATCTGCTCAACGTACAGGCTCTCCGCATCGGGATGTTTCTTCACTAAGGTCAATCCTCAGCTACCAGTCTCGCAACGAGCGGACGGATGTGACCCAGCACTCACCCTCCACTACTCTGCCCACTCTCATATCGATCATACTCGGCATCGGCCCCGTCGGCTCCTCCTTAGCTAGGGCGGCCTTTGCAGGCTTCTCCTTCTTCTCCTTCTTCTTCCCGTCTGCCTCCTTGTTTGCCCCACCAGTTGTCTCGGGACTAGGTATCTCCACAACGGCACCAGTGACAGCCTGCACAGCTGACCCGGCCGTAGCCGCAGCAGAAGCGGCAGTATCTGTCACAGCCGCCGCGACAGCTGACGCTCCCGCTACAACAGAAGCTTCGTGTCCCTCAGGTTGAACAGCCTTTTTCTCCTTCTTCGCCTTGACTGGCGGGACGACCACTTGTCGAGGTGGAATGGGTAAGGCATCGAGGTTGATGGAGATGGGTGGGAAGGAGTTTGGGAGGGATGATTGGGCGGATTGAACGGGTGGGAGGGATTGGATTTGGAGGAAGTATCGGAGGATGGAGGGGTGGGTAGGATGTTGGGATACAGGAGCGTTGATCTGAGCAGGGTCAGGCTGGGTGGTAGATGATGGTTGGAAGGGACATACCATGGAAGGGTGGAGGTGGCAGTATAGGCTGACGTCGGCGGTGGAAGGGTGGTTGAAGTGGAGGTAGGTCAGGGCGGTGAGCTTCTCGTTCAGCGCCTGTTATGGGTCGAATCGATCAGCGCTCGTATTGAAAATCGCAGAACGAAGCATACTGGAAGGTCTGCGGACATGTTCTTTGTCTCGGATTCGAGCTGCGTGATAGCCTCCTTGTCCTTGTCGTTTGACCCGAAGAGCGCAGGGTCCGACTTGAGAGCTACTGCCACGAATTCTGGTCTTGACGACATGTTGCGTGTCGGCAGCTGCCTTCGAGCTAGACGCGGTCCTAAGCGGATGGAAGGAAAGCGCATCCACCTCCTGTGATGGGTCTCGAGCTCCGAGTCGACCAGAAAGCAAAGTCGAAACAGTATGGGAACGTTACCGTCGGATCCGGAATGATGTGGAGTTTTTCGCGTGGGTTTTTGGGCGGTGGCCAAATGCCTCCATCACCTCTCGCATTCACCTTTTCGTTTGTCAGATAAGCATTCCAAATCCGCTCGCAGATTTCTTAGAGCGGCATCCCAGTCCCGTTATGTCTGGCCCTCCACCTCCAGTCGGCTTCAACCCCGGCGTCTACGAGTTTCGACCCGGTCAACCCCAATCCTTTGTCCCCCGAGGCCAACCTCAACCTCAACCCAACGGTCGACACGCCTTCGACCCTTACGTAGCATACGGCCAACAGCAAGGTCAGGAATACTACCCACAGGATGGCGGGTATTCTCAGTATGGCCAGCAACAGCCATATGGTTACACCCCTCAACCTCAGGCATATGTCCCGCCTGGAACTCGACAGGCGTATCAACCACCTGAGGTCCGATCGGTCCAGGGCTTCCAACCTCCCAATATCCCTTCGTCCAATTCTCCCGCTCCATCAGACCCGCCTACGAGACCACTCAATCCTGGGAAGCCGGTGTCGCTGAGCATAGGGGGAGGGGCACCGAAGGCTGCACCGTCGTTGAGTATCGGAGGGGGAGCGCCGAAGGCAGCACCATCTCTCAGCATTGGAGGAGGAGCGAAATCATCTGTTTCGTTGAGTATCGGAGGGAAGAAGCCAGTAGTAGAGGAGAAGAAGGAGACGGTCAGAGACGAGGTCGACCCTACAACAGCATCAACAGCGGATTGGGAAGGGGAAACCGCATCATCCAATTCTGCACCACCCACCAACCCCTCCTCCGCCCCGTCTCCTGCACCCGACTCAATCGCACCCGATACCGATGCCCAAGCGAAAGTGATCAGATCGTCCGGAACCGCCACCCCCACCAACTACTCCAAAGTGTCCGCCAAGAACGATGCCGACGCCGTCTACAAAGAGCAAGCCGCAGCAGGCGCCGAAGCGTTGCGAGATCTGTACGGCAACAACGACAAAGACCCGAACGTCAAGGGACATCTCAACATCATCTTCACGGGCCACGTAGATGCCGGAAAGTCAACGATGGGAGGGCAAATGCTCTTCTTGACCGGAGCGGTGGATAAGCGGACGATGGAAAAGTACGAGCAGGAGGCGAAAGCGGCTGGGAGGGAGACGTGGTTCCTCTCGTGGGCTCTGGATTCGAATAAGGAGGAGAGAGCGAAGGGGAAGACTATCGAGGTTGGGCGAGCGTACTTTGAGACGGATACAAGGAGATATACGATTTTGGACGCGCCAGGACACAAGACATATGTGCCGAGCATGATCTCCGGCGCGGCCCAGGCGGACGTAGCGCTTCTGGTAGGGGGTCCTACTAGATGGCGAGTTGGTGCTTACACTGAGTAGGTACTGTCCGCGCGGAAAGGAGAGTTCGAGACAGGTTTTGAGAGGGAAGGTCAAACACGAGAGCATGCGGTGCTCATCAAGAACAACGGGATCAATAAGCTAATCGTGGTGGTCAACAAGATGGACGACATCACCGTACAGTGGGACAAGGGGAGGTGAGTTGTTCCAGCTCAATCATGACTCTGTCCCTGTCAGCGAGCGCCGAGACGTATGGCTTGATCCGGAAGCATGGCAGGCATGCTAGAATTGAGCGAGACGCACAACTCGCTCTTGGCCCTATCCCTTCCCTTGCCCTCTCCCTGTGTCGTTCGCCTTTGCCTCTCCTTCTATCCCTTCGTCACGCCGAAAAGCCAATGTCGGTTGGACCGCCACCCAACTGCGCTCTCTGCTCTCCCCCTATATCCAACTTTCCCCCCGGTCTTTCTTCATCCGGAACGCTAATCGGTTCCCTCTCGTTCCCTTCTTGTCTGGAACGTGCTTGCCCGCCCCCTCCTCCTTCTTCCCTATCCACGCGTTCGCGCAAGTCTGCTTCATCTCGCACAACTCACATGCACATCGATCAGCCGCCCCTCCTCACTCTCAATCTATCCGCCATCTGCTTATGTGCTGATTCTGTCACAGATTTGACGAGATCTGCCAGAAGATCACACCGTTCCTGAAATCCCTTGGCTTCAATCCGAAGACAGACCTCACTTTCGTTCCAGTATCCGCGCAAATAGGGGAGAACATGAACGAAAAGGTCGACAAAAAGATCGCACCGTGGTATGAGTGAGTGCCAGACGGCTTGTAGGCAGTACTGATGTACCGTCTGCTGAAGAGGCCCTTCCCTGCTTGGTTATCTGGACAGCGTGCAAATCATCGACCGGGACATCAATGCGCCATTCATGCTGCCTGTCTCGGAGAAGTACAATGAGATGGGTACGATGGTCATGGGGAAGATCGAGTCTGGGCGGGTGAAGAAGGGCGATAGTCTACTTTTGATGCCAAATAAGGTCAGTACCTTCGGACTTAGCTTGTAGCTGTGACTGATGCAGCTCTTTAGACAACTATAGAAGTCTCCGGAATATACACCGAACAAGCGGAAGAGCTCGATCAGGCGTTCTGTGGCGATAACATCCGTATGCGGCTCCGAGGCATCTCCGATGACGACGTTTCGCCTGGCTTCGTCCTTACATCCGTTTCGAAACCCATCAAAGCGGTCACAGCATTCAAGGCGGATCTGAGTATAATCGGTGAGTCCGCGAGTAAGTCTTGACCTGTACTGATGCCCAATCAGAGGCGCGTAATATAATCGCTTCGGGGTACTCCTGCGTGCTTCACGTCCATACTCTCGCTGAGGAGGTGACGATCACGGTGAGTTGCCGACTGAAGGTCAAGCGCTGATGCTCGACAGTCACTGCTTCACTACTTCGAGAAGCGCACTAGAGCGAGATCTTTCAGCTCACGCCTGTAGCCAGAAAGCTGACAAGCAGGACGGTGCGTAGCGGAAATCTCGAAACCCGCCTAAATACGCGAAAGCTGGCATGCTGGTGTCGGTACTTCTCGAATGCAGCCAACCTATCTGCATCGAGACGTGGAACGATTTTCACATGCTTGGGAGATTCACACTGCGGGATGAAGGTCGGCTCGACAGCAACCTTGAGAAGGTAGAGCTGACATAACGCAGGCAAGACGGTAGCGATCGGAAAGGTGACGAAGCTCATTGAGAGGTCGGAGGATATGCCGGAGGTAGCTGCGCTCAATGTTAGTGCTTGAGTATAGACGAAGGTGAGTCATGTTGTAGTATCTATCTGACTGTCTACACAGTGGGTTCGTGGAGCAGTAGCATGTTTTTCAAGTCTGTATGGGGGAGACACCATATAGACAGAAAGATGATTTGTAATTGCTCATTCTTAAGCAGACTGGAACCATCTTTTCAGAGACGTAGATACCTACAGAACGAACGAGCGAGTCCCGCATATACCTCTGCGAGCAAATGGCGGACACCCGTCGGAGTAAATCGAAGCAATCCCATCAGTCCCAGCTTCCCATCTTCATACGTGTAAATCGCTTCACATCGGAACGCCCGAGGGGTCTCCAGCCCTTGCATCGACTCATTGAGCTCTCAAGCTGCCTGCTGCGGGTCCAAAAATAACCACAGCACCAAACTGCATGCGCGTATCTAGTATGACAGGTATCACTAAAAAATGGGTACTTGCAAAAAAGTCACAGCAAACGGTATCTAGCCAATCCTCAACCCATATCATTGGAACCCAGCCGCGGCCACCTTCTCCGGTATTTGCGTTTTTAGATGCTCGACCAGCGCTCGAAGCTCCGCTTTTGTCTCTGCTGTGGTATCTCCCTCGTTGCTCGCATCGAGGAGAACGTAGGCGAAGGCTTGCAGGAGTTGATCGATATGCGGCATAAGGATTTGGGATTGTGTCCGGAAAAGAGTGAAGAGTGCAGTGTAGACCGGTCGGTTCTCGAGGGTATCGAAGCGCAGAGGCAGGACGGAGACGATGATTGCAATCACCTGATCGAGGGGTAATGCTGCGGAGTTCTTGACGATCATGCGTGATACCGCGCCAGCGGCATTATCCCGGGCATTGTATACTGCCGGAGCGGAATGTTCAGGTATGGTGAAGAATGGTTGGAGAGCGGTGAGGAGGGCGACGAATTGTGGCGCGAGATCTGTTTCCGTATTCTCGATGAGAACTCCAGAAGCGAATGCCGCATTCGACCGAACGTCGGGTTCCGCGTCCCGCAGACCCCTGGAGATGATCTCGAGCAGTGGCTTTGGCAGTGTGAGTTCACGTCGCAGTGGGAAGGTATTGCGTACCTGGGTGAATTGGGTAACTCCACCTTTCAAGCCTACAATGATCTCGCCTAAAGAGCCAACCGCCATCGATCGTTCTGAGTTTGTCCGCTTGGCCTCCTACGACGTTGTCGGCCATATCCCAGGTGAAACTCCAACCACTCACCGAATATCTCGATATTAATGGCAGGACAGAACCAAATGCCTGAGCAAAGTCCGGTCCAAGCACCGTGGCCATAGCGCCAAACACGTCCGAAGCATTCGACACGAGCGCTGACTCATATTCTGACGAGTCTGCATCGGCATCGACATTTTCATCATCCTCGTCCGGGTCCTGTTGACAGACTGACTTCTTCTCAAGGATCTCGATGGCGAACGTCGCCACCTCGTCAAGGTCTGAAAAAGTCAGTGAGGCTCCCTGAGCGATAATAGAGGCCTCACGACCCTCAACAAGCGCGGGTCCACACTTATTCATGCTATCGGCGAGCTCGGAGCACATCAGGATGACAACTGATCTGTTATTCGCGCGACGTCAGCGAGTTGTCGATGACAGCTTGCAAGCGGAAGCGATGAGAGAATCAGAGGGTTGAAAAACAGGTGGTCTCATTCGCACGTCGCGTCGAAGTGAGCTGAGTTTGATTCTCATCCGGTGGGGGAAAATTGCCAGGGCCGCCAGATTTGAAATTGGACTCACTTATCGTCCTCAGTCTTCCATGCTTCGAAGATCGGTGGTAAGACGTGGTCGACGAGCTGTTTCACGTCCGCGTGAAATGGTACTTGCTATCTAGCATAAGCACAACTTCGGCGACAATGGGAAATACCTACCACCTGACTGCCCGGCACCCAATCGGTCGGATCAGACATATCATAGATAGTCTTGATAAAAGCGAAGAGCGCGCCGACAGAAGCCGTGCGAAGCCCCTCATAGTAGTGTTCAAGAAGATCGATCAAGACCTGAACAGTTTGCTCCACATAGGGCATGAAAGACTGCTTGGTCGCCGCGAAGAGCTCGCCGATAGTGTCTGCGGCGACCTCCTTCTCGATCGCGACGGCGCTGTTGACCTTTGAAAACATTTGCTCGAGTGCATCAAGATCGGGTTCCTCATCCTCGATGTCTTCTTCGTCCACGACTGCAGCAGCTTTTGAGCTACCCACTCCAGTCGTAAAGGCCTCGGCAGCGGCATTCGGCGACGTGCTGTTGCCCTCACCTGTTGGCGATGTCAGCATCTCACGCATGTCATGCATTGTACCCACCATCTTCGAGGAACTCGTCGGTATTTTCATTCTGCTGGCAGCTCGCAACAAGGGCCGGTACGCATTGAGGCAGATAAGGAGCAAAATCACCTTCGAAGACCTGCGCCATTACGCCAAAAAAGATGAAGCTGCTCTCCCTTAATCGTGTGTTGTCCATGGTGAGGGCCTCAAATGCCGCTTTCATGAGGTCATGGAAGTAAGGTCGGAATACGTCTGCTCCAACGGCCTCGGCGATGGTGCCTATCGTATCCGTGGCCACACCTCGCAGGTCGCTTTGCTCGTCAGAGCCGGTGAGAGACAAGAACGGTACGAGCCGCTTGATGGTCTGCTCGAAATACGGCGTGAATTTCTCCTTCGCGGCGTGAGCAGCCGAACCAATGGCCCCGGTGACGGTGATCTTGACGGGGACGGAGCCACCCTCCAGAAGAACAAGGAGGCGCTCTATGAGCAATGTCAGGTAATTGACGATATCGTCGCCGAGGATCTCGAGATATGAGTCGAGGCAGGTACACGCGTTCTTTTGAGTCAAGGGGTCCACAATGAGGTTGAACAGGATCTGCACGCATTTAGCATTGGTTTGTATCCAGTGACTTACCGGTACTATGGAGGCATGACGTGTGGCGCACTCTTCGGACAGCCATTCGCAAAGACATCCCAGAGCGATGCACGCCGCCTTGCGGACAATCACATCGGGATCTTGAAGACCTCCCTCTATCACCGGCCACAATTGATCGACAAGCGGACGAATGAATTCGCTGCATCCCTCGACAGACACGCCGAATGCCATGAGGGCCGACTTCCGCATTCGAGCATCGCTCGACGACATGTAGACCTGGAGCTGCTGACCGAGGACAGGAAAGACTTGTTGTGGAGGAAGAGCCTGGGCGAGGGCGTCGAGGCATCGGAACGCAAGCTGCGAGAGGTCAGCTTTTTGTCATTATAGACCCAGGGACGCACTCGTGAAGGGGAGTCCTCGTCGACATCCTCTGGATCGTCCTCGCAGCCTATCGGTAGCAGTCCCTCGACCACCGGCTTCGCCAGTCCAAGCGCCTGCACCTTGCTTTTCTTGCTGTACCCCCGTCAGATCTGCCCACAGGAGATGTACCTGCACTATACTCACTATCGCACGATCCACGCCAGAACATTCAAAGCTCCACATCGCATGGTCTCGTCAACCTCTTTGTTGCTGGAAACGCCAAGGAAGAATTGAGTGAGTTCCGCGACATGCCGCGAGACCAGCGGTGTATCCAAGATAAGGAGTGTCTCGAACACGTCATAAGCATGTTTGACACCCTCATCATCCCCGTCGTTGATCGCCTGCTGGGTCACGTTCAGCATCGGTACAACCAAGTCCTGAAACGCCTTGATGTCGTGCTTATCATCCGTCGAGATGTACTCCGCCACCTTTGCTAAAGCTCGTAAAGTCGTCATCCGGACCTCGGCGCTCTCGGGATCCAGAAGGGTGGTGGCGAAAAGGGCGAAAAGTGCTTTGAGCTGAGGCTCGAACGATTCGGCAACTGTGTCGAGAAGAGAGTAGAGTACGTAGATGGCTGTCTCTCGGTGGGATGTGGTAGGGGAGCGAGCGGCGTCATAAAGACCGGGAAGAAGGTTGGGCCATTGTGATGGTTTGACGGCGAGCTCAATGTCGGCGATGGCTGAGACAGCACGAGCTAGGGCATGTCGGACGATGGACCTACGGGACATGAGTACAACTAAGAATCAGCAGATGAAACGTACGAAGGCTCCTGAGTCAGACGTCTCAGCAACGCGTCTTTCAGCTGTTGCCGAGTACCCTGTGGCGTCTTCTTCCATAATCGTCCATCAGCAGTCGATATCCGCTTTCTCAGCTCGACTGCAGCCAGCTGTCGGATCTATGCAGATCTGTCAGCGCTGCTGTCGCCCATCGTACTCAAGCGCTCACAGCCTGATTCGAGCTGGTCGCCGAGATTTCATACAGAGCTGGAATGCAGGTGGATTTCTTGTAGTATTGGGTGTTGAGCTGGGTGGTGGCCTGGTGGGAGTAGTCCAATGTCAGCTCTGTCTCCGCAAACACAGCATTTGGATCGGACCTGCTTGATGACGTTTGTGTCCGGCGCTATAGTAGCCTCGAGCAGCTGATGAATGGTTTGTATGTATTGGGCCTTTGGACGATCCTTTCAGCACCTATTTCGCTGCACTGATGTGTCACGCTCACGTTCATTGTGATTGCCCCAATGCCATCCCCACGAACAAACTGGAGCAGATGATGAGGAGATGAGAACACGGTTCACGTCTGAGTGCCGTTTCGAAAAAGTTGGTGCGAATACAGTACGATGGCGAAGCACGCGCTCCTGATTCAAAATTTTGTCTAATTACCGTTGACCCGGCTAAACGACACGTCATACTGTCTAGACGGTCTTAAATGAGCGGCGTTACTTCGGCATTGAGAGCAGCTACTTCTGGTTTATCCACTGACTCCCGATGCGCTCTGTCTCTTTCCCCATGGGCCCCATCTTGACAGAATTCAATAGTTAGCCTTGTGCAGCACTCGATGGATGAATCCCGCATAGTTATCCTACATGCAACAGAAGTCGAGTCTATGCATGAGATCACTGACGTACAGCACCCGATGCGTGGTTTCGTTGCTTCAACAAGAGCAGACATCATGGATATATGCGAAATCGACATCTTCAGCCATTTGTATGTATGGATTTTAGGATTGAGGAATGCTGCATCGCAACTGATTTTTCTTTCGGAATGTTTGAGGCACGAAAAGGTTTTGTCATTCTTTTCAAAGCATTCCGATGGATAAAGGATGCAGCGTCTTCGGGAAACCATCGCCATAGTCTGTGAACACTGATGACGGGCGTGAATACGATGAGGACGAGAGACACGATGATATAAGTTCGGCGGAAGGAACCCCCGGGAGGTCTGTGCACAGCGGTGATGACGAGAGAGAAGGTGATGAGCACGACAGATATGCTGGGACTGAGCTTGCCGATGGAAGTGTGCAGAGTCGGTGGAAGGCGGTGATGACGACAGCGAAGGTGGTGAGTAAGACAGAAGTCACGGTACAGACGTAGGATGAGAATAGTCATCATCGTGTCTTCCTCTTCGAAATCAGCATATGAGTTGGGATGGAGGTGAGCTGGAATGCTGGCTATGAAATTTGAGGGGGGTGGTATCGTATGCTTAGCTGTATGCAGTGTCTCCTTTTGTTCCGGATCCCTATCATGGTCTAGTCAGCTATTCGCCCCAGGTCTTCCTTCTATCTACTTCATCTTAGCCTCCTTGAAGTCTACAGAAGTCAGGTCACCATGCTCGCTTCAAGTAGGGGGGGAGATCTTCCATCCTTACAACCTATCAGGCAGGCACGACCTTGCTGATCTGGGTGTGTCCTTTGGGACAGTCGGCGAGCTCGGATTGTCTCCTCATCCCCTTCTCTTGATCCCTCCGACTCGGACTCGGACTTCTTCGAAATCCTCCCTCCCAGCTACTCTACAGCCAACACTTCTGCCACCTCCTCAACCTCCACCCGCGAGCCTTCCGCCTCGATTACCAATCTCGTCCCGGACGAGCCGACCTTCGCGGATCTTGTCCTCGTGCTCGCACCATCTCCACCTTCTCCCCATGACCATGAGCGTTTCGACAGGTTTCAGTGGTGTTTCAGTATCTCGCTTCTCTCCCCGTATGTTGACTCCCGGCCTGGAGTCACAGTGGTTTCAAGTCTTCCGATACTATCTCGCTCCTGGGATCATTCCCCCCCCTCACCGCCCGCGCCCCACCATCGATATAAGACGTGGAGGATCTGGGGTGGGTGGAAGATGCCTTCGGTGTTGACGGGAA
>JAABUP010000171.1_pt1 | contig 145951 bp, 177 predicted proteins | sample 5559201 | NCBI WGS metagenome assembly JAABUP01 (sample SAMN10711887, study PRJNA513373) | rock metagenome | isolation source: Antarctica rocks | place: Antarctica | reverse complement strand
AAGGTTGGTCAGAGCAGCATCTTCATTGACCCTGTGGGGACACCTGCCATGTAAACAGGAACACACCCGTTTGTAGTCATACACCAGGCTGCTCCAATACAGCATGTGCATCATGGTCTCAAAGCAGAAGATGGGCTGCTTGTTCAGCTTGTGGTCCCCTGGGACAGTCAGAGCCCTAGCTGCAACCTTGATTGGCTTGTCGGCTGCCGTCCAAGCAAACTCCTGTTCCCATACCTGTATTAGGAAAAGCTCTTTGTGTCTTGCATGATGGACAGACACCCTGTTTCCTACACGGCAGATGCGAGAGCAAACGGCGCAGGTTCAGAACAATCAAGCAAGCAATCAAGCAAGCAAGCAAGCAAGCAAGCAAGCAAGCAAGCAAGCAAGCAAGCAGCAATCAATCATGATAGACAGCCATCCACACTGCATACGCCGTCAATGGACCATGCTGCACATACATGCAGGAGCACAATGGTGAAACTGAAACAAGCAATCAGAGGCAACCAGCAGCAGGAGTTGTCCTTGTACTGTACAAGCCAAAATGCCAGCAGGCAAGCACTGCCACAATCTGAGGAATAAGGGAGGGCGACACTGGGAGGGGGTGGGGGGGCTACCCGCATGGCAACAGCATGTTCCTGGGGAGTGTGGGGCATGGCAATGTAGCTCCATATAAAGGCGTTGGCAGTCATCACAATCTGCAAAAAGGGTCACAATGCAGCTTAGTCGATACTCATGCAACAAATTTGCATTATGCAGTGTAGGCGTACGCTGAGCTCCACATTGACTGCTTTCACACTGCATTACCCTGATCTAAGTCTTGGTCACACGTCCATGTCTGCAAGTTCCTGACAACTGCGCAAGAGTGATGAGTACCATTTCGGCTGTCACAAAGACTGGCAGTAAGAGTGCAAGACAGGTCAGACAACTTGCAACAGATCTGCATGTTTTGACAGCTCAAATCGCACTGACTTCATGTTATAATCCAGTAAACAGCAACAGCATATTGGTTTATGAGATGGACAGATGACAACCTCAGCTCCTGCTTGATGCAGAGCGAATGCTGCTTATTGTGATGTTGGCTTGGGAGTGGCGTGAACAGAAAGAGTAAAGGCATGGCTTGTGGCTTTATAGACAGCCTTCACTCATTGTCACTATCAACACTTAGCAAAATCATGACCCATACAAGCCAGAGTCAAAATCAGGCACAACATGCCAACATACACATACATCTGTCTAAATGACTGACTCAAGCATGAGCACACTTCAGGGTTCAATGGACTTCGCGGTTGAGACTTCACTGGTTTGAGTGTACCTGCATTGGCGTGAGACCCAATGTAGAAAAACTGGAAGCTGGCACAGCTGTTCACATCCACAACCCACAGCAGAATAAGGCACAGCCCAAAAAAAATCATCACAACTGCTCTCAGCCGCAACTGCAAGGCAAGCTTGCTCAGGGCATACCCAAACCTCATGGTGGCATGAGACTTAGGCAGTAGAGATGACCGCAAGCTTTTTTGTAGTTGCATCTTTCAGACTGTCTGCATTGACATCAGTAAGCAGGAAGAATGGTTTACCAGGCATTGTTGGCATATCAAGTGTACACAGAACCAGCTGTGCGTGAATAACAGCTTCAGCCAAAGTGTAGATTGAGCTATGCCTGCTAGGCCTAGGTATGACCGGTTACACAGCAATATGCGAACATGGCAGATGTCTGTTGTCAAGCAGTCCCTAGCAAACTAAGGAATGCTTTACCTGCAGTCGGTAGAACACAACAGCGACCTGAATTTCTGCATATGGCTGTGTCTTGTACTGCCGAAGCTTATACATAAGGATGTAGCCGGTTAGCACAAAGTAGATGATTGACATTGCTGCCATCAAGTCTATGGATATTTGTGTAGCCCGGTCTGATCTGCAGTCGCTGAGAACGCCTCCTGCTTTGCACAAGGCTGGCACGGCGCTGATATCATTTGCTTGAGAACCTGGAACGAGCAGGAAACCTGATGCAATGTGACAAAACAGCAGCATAGCAAGTGTGGGCAAGGTGAGCAGGTCGGTTCAAGCGAATTCATTCATTCCTGTATTTCGGCATTCATTGACACATGGCTTTAAATTTGAGTCAGGTACATACAGTTCTGAGTAGCCTGCTGTGTGCAGTGCTGTCTTGACAGTTACAGACCAGCAAGAACATGAACTGATGCGGCTCCAAGCAGATTAGACGAGTCAAACTGAGGTCATATCGTACAACTATGGGTGTGATTCCAAGACATAAGCTTGCATAGGCACATGACACGACTCTGGTTTGCAACACAATCCTGAGAGTTTGAATCAGACTTTCAGCACCACACTTTAGGTTGGATCCTAGCTGAAACAATTCCGAGTAGATGGATCCCAGTCTTTGTGATCAACAGCATTGTGAAAAACAGATGACAAGGCAGCTTTGCTGCTTGATGTCACAGGTTGAGGTGAATGATTCGCTGAGCTGCACGCAGGCAAGTATGTTTGTCCCTGAAAACGTCTGGAAGTGCAGTGACGATCGTTGCCCTGCAATTGTTCTTGTTGGCATAGGGCAAGAAAATCACACAAGCATGAGCAAGAATAGAACCCGGTGTGACTCTTGTTGTCGTAACAGCCAGCGAGAACAGATGCAGGATGGCACAAAGAGGAGCCCAATCACGTTCAGCCCAATCATGTGCTCTCTCGTTGTCAAATTCTTACATGGCTGACCTGATGCTGTGGCATTTCGTAGCCAAGTGACAGTGACAGCAGCCTGCATGAGGGCCCAGGGAATGAGGCAGGGCCATTGCAGGCGCCAGGGCCCGTCCATATACAGCTTGGCCTGGCCCTCTGGAGGTTGGAAAGCGGCCTCTGCAGGGGTCAGCAGGTGCCTGCTAGCGCCCTGTGGCAGCTTCCAAGTTCTGGCTCCACAGGCGTGCATCAGGAAGAGCATGAACAACTGCAATCACATAGGCTGTGAGACAAGCTGGCGTCAGTCAGCGATCTGAAGGCTATGAATTGGATTTTGGTCATGAAGTAACAGGTGTCCTACTACAGTGAGTCAACTCTGTGAAATTTTGGGCATGGGGTGAAGTCCGAGGGGGGGAGGGGGCTGCCACTGCCTTCGGAGATCTTGCAGGTCCAGAAAGCAGAAATAAACATGGAGCCATTGAACTACGGCCTCAGTAAAGGTATACTTGACACAGTCTGATCAGATTGGCCAGCATGCAAGCAGCCCCTCTGGGCACAAGGCAACCACCACAGGGAAGGCTAGCTCTCACTGTGTTCCAGCAAGTCCACCGAATCCAGCCACATCAGAACACCACACGCCCAAAGAAGTAGCATGGCTCCTTCAAAAGATAAGCATTGCTGACTGTGTAAAATATCAGGTTAACCCATTGCACAGCTGCTTCAATGTAAAACAGCGTAGCATTGCGCTTTCGCCGAATACTCCTGCATAGCAAGCAAAGCGGGACTTGCAGCTTGAGACGCATGGCACTCATTGAGCCGTGATCAATCAGGAGAGCATGCCATACACACAAAGTGTGTGGATGTCACGGCAACTGCAGGCGAGAACTACAAGAATTTGCAATTTGCAAGCACAGGGACAGAAATGGATGCAAGCACTAACCAGCTCTTTTCTTGCCATTGTGCTTGCATGACACGCTTGGCAAAGACCAGCAGATTTGCAGACAAGAAGGTCAAACACACACAGCCAGTGCAAACACCCCACACTGGCGTCGCCCGGTGTTTGAAACGAGCTGTGCTGGAGTCCTGCAAGCAAGTCAAGACCAGTTTGAAAAGTGCTGTTGAAAACAAGCATACCGCTGCAAGGCCACGCAAAGACGATGCTATGATATCACCTCTGACAACTTCCTGGCAAACTCTGCAACAAGTACAGCTATACCCACCAAAGTGGCAGCTCAGATAGCCCCACTTGCAACCTGCAAAATAGGTACCCCTGTCACGGCAATCATGAGACATCATGCGTGATGCTCACATGAGAGACCACGTCTGCCATCGCCTGCCTTGGTATCTCGTTCGTCCATGAAGTCAAAACGCAAGACCACTTCGGTACTTGCATCAATTGACGCAAACTTGCCCTTCACCGGAGCGGCCTCTCTGCGAACCTCCCTCGCAATTTGCGAGGCCTCTTGACGGGAGGCTCCATTCTGAGCACTGTCAGGTTCAGATGAGTCACCCACAAAGCTGGCTTGAGAGCTGGGATCAGTCCGCTGACAGATGTCAGGCTGGCCCGGACGAGAATCCGTGTGGCATGATGTGTGCTCCACTTGCCCCTCCTTCGCGTAAGGGAGGTCGTCAGGCAACACATCCAGGACAGCGTGGGCATACTCAGAAGCCAGCGAGGATGCTGCGATCCACGACTGGTGACCATGTTGACGATCAGACCGTATGATAGCTTCCGCTAAACCGTCAGACTCGTTCAGGATCCACATCTGCTCTGCTTGTTTGTAATCTCGCTTGCCGCATCACTTGCCAATGGTGCCTTTGCGGCGAATCACAGTCAAACAGCTTAATTCACAGCATCAGCAGCAGCAGCAGAGAAGGGCGCTTGACTAATTAGGGCGATGAAACTATAGCGCGCTGTCAACCCCAGTTTCTTAATGGTATGAACCCGATGACCAATGCCCGAAACTGCACTCTTCAGCAAAGCTCCGAGTCGGGGCAAAAGTAGCATGTCCAACACACACACACGCATTACTGCGTAGCAGCTAAAAACATCATGAGTGAAGCACTTGACAGGCAGCATGTATTGGAACATGGCACATGGTGTGCGTGGTGTCAGCAATGCAACACCACATGCAGTGCGGATAACAAGGCTAGCCTACGTAGGCAGCGCTTATATGCATGCAAGACACATGAAATGGAAGAGAGACACTGCCATGCGAGCACAGAGGAGGCAGAGAGGTGTGCACCACCACTTGATTGCTGTCCTTTACCTCAAGAAGTTGTGATGGGCAATCTGCATGATGTGGCAGAAACAGCTACTGTAGCTACTGCCGGTGTTGCTACTGCTGGTGTTGTCTGTGCTGCTACTGCTGCTGCTGTTGCTGCTCCTGCTGCTGGTGCTGCTGTCAAGATGCCACTGCAGTATGCAGTTATGAATGCATAGTGCTGCATGCTGAAGGTAACTGTCTGTCTGACAGCAGGCGCACAGTGAGTCATGTACAACGTGGTCATTCTGTTCAAAAGGCCACAGCAGACAGGCATTCACAACATCTGTTATTGGTGTGATCGAAGCAGTAAGCAATCAGTCTGTCCACCCCAGTTCACTGACAAATAATGCATTGACCATTCGCTGAAAATGGGACGGCAACTTTGTCCTTGCATTGTAGCTGCACGTGTTGCAACTATGCAGAATTACCCTTTCCCTTTACCCGCAAGCTGTCAGCAGCCTTTGTGCCTTGTATGCTGAAAGGTGGCTGGCAGAAGTGCAGGACTGCCTTGCTTGAAGCTACAGTGGCTGCTATGTCTGTGACAAGTGTACTTTAATGCTGCTAAGTCCTTCTGGCTAGCCCAATCTAACCAGCAGCATCACAGCTGCTGCTGTCCCATGTTTTTGACCACATATGTGTGTTGCAAATCAGCATAGACCAATCTGCCCAGTCAGCTTCTGCATGGGCTGTCCTGATGACACGTCAACTCAATGATAGTCACTGCTGCTGGCACCGAAATCACCCCTCAATCACTCAGCCTTCGGAGTTTTTCTCACAAGCTCCTCAGGGCCCAGTTTCACTGACTGGACCTCCGTTCTTCCCTTTCACTAGTGAACAGTACAGTGAACAATACTGCACCTTGTAATGTGCTGTCAGCAAATACCTATGCCAGGACACTTGTCAAGCTTTGATACTTAGGCATTCTACATGCATGTTGTCACTTGTGTAAAAACAAGTCCTGATTTGTGTTGAGACAGCACAGAAGCGCCACTCACCAGCCATATCCTCATGTTTGCTGGCTTCAGATGGTAGGTTAGGAAGGCGTTGAGGCAGGGTAGCAAGCATGACCCTGCTGCAGCACTGCGGTGCACTCACCCTGCACCCCAGTTGCGGGCTTGCAGCTATGACTTGCAGGACAGCAAGTTGCGTTGTGAATTAATGACACTTGTAATTGTACAGCTTTGAGTCTTAGATTAGGTCTGGACTGTACAGACATGGTGTGGGGCTGGAGATATGATGTGCATTGTGACTTCCATTTGTAGCAGCATCCTGAGTCAGCATGCCCTATGAGATTGCACAATCCAATTTGAAAGCAACTGCTTCACATGTGCAGTTCTGCTATCAGCCGGGTATAGCAGCTTTGAACCTTTTAGCGCAGTTGAAGACGCAGTTAGCAGTCTGCCATAAAAGTCAAAGTTGAGTCAGAAGGCACCACACTCTGGCAAAGAGTGGCTTCTGAGCTGGCCAGTCCAATCCACTACTGAGCAAATGTTACAGGTTGCGCAGAAAATAGACGTTTGCTGACTGAACAGGCTCTCCCTTTGTCAAAAGAAGCAGGCTTTTGTGTCTTCTTGGGGGATTGCTCTTAGAGACTTGCTGCTTGGCTGTGGTTTTCCTGAAGGAAGTAGATACCACAGGTGCTAGCTGTCTTGTTTTGCCACGAAGGTTGACCAGCAAAAGCCATTCTTTCCCATGACTTTTGCATGCCGCACAGCTGTCGTTTAAGGTTGCAGTCAAGTGTGTGTCAGCAAGTGAGCAGCAGAACAGCGGCAGTTGGTTGTTGACACTCCTGGCAGCAGGCCTGCGTGTAAGCTGGCAGCACTGCAGGTCGACGGTCCTGGTTACACCCACGCACCCATGCCTCTGATCAGGCGTCAATTGGAAAAGTGTGCCAGCTTGCAAGCTGCAGAAGACAACTCTGATGTGATTTGTATAGACTGCTAGTGTGCTGTATACTTGCTTTAGCTTGAAGTCAAAGAAGTTGACCTTGCATTCAATTCGAGTGGGCCTCAGCCTTGGTTTAACATCTGCTTGATCATACAGAGACGTCATTGCTGTGCATACTTGATTGGATGTTTGTCAAACTTGCTCCTGCTGAGCTATCAAAGGCAAGCTGAGGTCTGTAACATCTGGAAATGCTTGCAGCTAGTGCTTGGCCTACCATGTTCTGTTTGGAGCAGCATGGCAGGATTAAAGTGCCAGTGGTGGTGATCCAAACAAAATGACATATGTTTCTTCTACTGACATTAACAGACTCTTGCTTGGTAGTGATTACGCCACGGTTTGTCATATGACAAATGTATGAGGCAGATATCTGTGTCTGGAGCTTTGTCAAAAATGTATGCATATGTCTGTGAGTATGCTCAACCATAATCATTCATCTCATATACATGCGTAGCAACCCTTTGGTTAAGTATCACACTGGCAATGCTGGGGTTCACAGTGAACTATGCAGCGTGCAACTGCAACACTACAGTATTTTCCCCCAGTATGAACTGCGTAGCGGGCTAGAATGCAACACAGCTCAAGCATATGCACTTGCCTCCCGAAGTGTATACCACATGGCATGTTTACAGAACAGGCATGCTTGTGCATATTGCACTCACCCATGTTGTTTTCAAATGCAACTATTGCCTGATCACTATTGCTCTGAACATAGCAGGCTGCAGAGTTTGCCACACAGGCTGAGATCAAAATCACTCTGGTCAAGATTCTGATGTTTTTGAAAAGCAACGTCGATCAACATTGCCTCCTGCATACTGTGCTGTGTCGAGACAATATGGCTGATAAAGCTTGGGCACCAGTGACAATCAAATGCTGACCTATGCGTGTGTCCTGACATTGCGCAGCACCTGCAGCAAGCCAGATAACATGTCTCTGTTAGTTCCAGGAAGTGAAACATGTTTGACAGTGGAAGTGAAACATGTTTGTTCTGGGCCTGCCTGCCACTGAAACTGTCAAACTCAAATGTGCTTGCAGTCAGATAGGACTATAGTTTGCTTGTGTGCATACACAGTACATGGCATATGATGTACCTGGTACTCAGTGTCATCACCAAAAAGAATCTTCATGCCAATGCCTAGCTTCTTCTCTTTGCCATTTTCCAGCTTCTCACCATCAACAGTCACACTCTTTTCACTGTTGACGTTCTGCATAGCCACAGACACTGCTAATACAACAGGCAAAGGAACTACACAAGTAGTGCTCAAATGTGGTGCTGGCAGCCTCAGTGACAATCGTTCGCTGTGATGCCACGGCAGGTTCACAACAAGCCATAAATGCTGTCCACAGCAACCGACACCTTAATTGTTGCGCCTGAAGGCCTACCTTGATTGCAAGGTCGGAAGGTGAGTCGGTTGGGTCTGACTCGCCTGAGGCTACAAACTCGACATGGATGCCCTCGATCCCGGGAAGGCTCTGCAAAAGTATAGGCTTGGTCACAAAGACGCTTGAGGCGCGGATGTACAGAAGGTTTCAGCAAACGCACACGGTGCAGATAGCGCAAGTTGCCTCTAGAACGGCCAGCACGTCAAAGCATGCACCTTATCCTGGTCTGAACCTTCACCTCCCACACCACAGATGGATTTCTTGCCAACTGTGTCGGTTAGCTCAATTTCCTTCCCCTTAGAAGCCAATGACCACAAGGTGGCGCTGTGCACTTGCAATGCCCCTCTGGAACGCACAGTGTGCTTGACTGATGGCCTGAACGCCACTGGTGTCACAAACTTGGAGGACAAGGACAGCTTTGCAGTGTTGAAGCTCATGTTTGCTGTTGGTGTACCGAGAAGTGGGCAACCTCAAGTAGTGCTTAAGTGCTGTAGAAGGTGGGCTATTGCTGGCTGGTTCGCTGCACGGCATCCGCTGCGACAGGCTAGGGCGCTTCGGACCATTAGTACTTAATCGTAGCCCTCGTGAGGCTATTCCGAGCAAAATTGCTTGGCCCAAAAAGTGGCAAGGCTCAAACACATGCATTTGTAGATAAATTCCACAAACGGTACAGCTGATGTCCATCCATGTTTATCAAGCCTGCTTACAGTGCGATGGTTAGTATTCTAAGCCTGAACTTTCGTGAATGATCTTGGCTGGTCGTGGATGATCGTGACTGGTTGTGAATAATGGTGGATGATATTGAAAACCTCCCACTATATTGATGTCCTACAGCTCTTTGTAAGAAACCTATTTAAATTCAGAAACGTCCATTCTACAGTAGAAGTCTCCACTCAGAAACTTACGGCATGCAGAGAAGCTGTGCTTCACTGTAAATTTGCGATCATACACAAAAGCTTCTTAGTCAGCGAAGGCTGTGCGCAGTGCAGGTCCACCGATGCGCGCGACCTGCTTGCATCCAGTGTCCACCAGGACAAGGCTGCAGAGCTGCTACCGCTTGCTTTGCGAACACAGGTCTTCATCGTGCTGGTCGACGGTGTCCTCGGCAATACGCAAGCAATGCACAAGCAACGCAGCTTTGTGAGGAGCACCACTGCTGAAGACGGGGACATGGCATTGGCGCTCGCCCTGGATCAGGCCGAGAGTCAACGTGCCATGTGTTCGGCTGAACAGCCTCTGCACAATTATCCTGTGTCAACCTTAACCGGAGAGCCTTACCACAATCCTGGTGAATCCCGCTTGCTCAGCAGCACTGCGATAGAATCATTGCCAAGCTCACTATGCACACGTTGCTGTAGTTGCCTCAGTACGAACCACAACTGCTGAGCCTGCACCATGGATAGACGACGATGACCGCCTTCAGCGTGCTGTCAGTCAGAGGTTAGGCAGCGTGAAGTATTCGAGGGTACGCCCCGCAAAGCTGCTTGACTTTTGTGTTGTTTTGGCTCGCTGACCTGACGTACTGTCACTGCAGCATTTGCCGCGAGTGAATAGCGAACCGCTGAGCCCTGAGGACTCAAGCACTGCAAGAGCAAGGTATGCTTGCGTCATGCTTTGTCTCTTTGCCCCCTCTGCAAGCCCATTTGAGTTTCTCACTATCACACCTCGCATGTACATGTGTTTCCAGGCTGCTGTCACGCCTGGATATGTATGGCCTATGTGAGGTAGCTGTGCACGGTGACGGCAATTGCCAGGTGGGTGTTACTCGATACTTTGTGAGTGTGCTCTGCTCAAGCTGCTCATATTGCATGCAGAAGTGAAGGGAACCACATCTTGCCTCACAAACAGGCTTGGGCTCTTGACTGTTGCAGTTCCGCGCCTTATCAGACCAGCTTTACAGGACACCTCACGAACATGGCTACATCCGAGCAGCAGCTATAGCACAGCTTCAATCATACCCCAATTTGTATCGAGAGTACATTCCTGAAGATTATCGGGAGTACTGTCAACATATGCAGCAGTTTGGCACATGGGGGGACCATGTGACTCTCCAGGCCGTGGCAGACACTTTTGGGGTGCGCATAGCTATCATGACATCCTATCAAGACAGCTGTGTGATTGAGATTCAGCCTCAGGGCGAAACTCAGAGCCAGCGGGTCTTGTATTTGAGCTTTTGGGCTGAGGTGTGCTTGTACAGCACCTCTCTTTTGACTTTGCGTTACTTCTTTGCATCTTGTACAACTCATGTTCTTGTTGACTTGACCTTGCTTGGCTCATTGCATTGGGACATCCACTGGATGTGGACCACATGACCATTGCATCATGACCTGTGGGTGATACTCCATCCTGTACAGGTTAGTGAGTATGCACTGTCCACATTAAGCAAAAGCATGGCTGCATTTGGTTGCAGGTACATTACAATTCAGTATATCCTCAAGGTGAAGCCCCCAACCACAGCAATCAGCATGTCAACAGCAAGGTCTTGGGTAGCAAGAAGCTTAGTCGGATAATCCATGCATTTGTGTAAAGCACCAAATGTACAATATGTCATAGCAGGGGTAGCTACGTGTTTACTTATATGCTGTCAACTTCGTGCATCATGATTGCACAAACTATGTCTCATTCAAACACTGGTGTGCTACATAGCTGACAAAAACTTTGAAACTACCAACAGTGCAGATACTGGCTTGCACGCACCAGCAACTATGTGCTGAATGGTTCTTCATTTCAGGTTGGTGAAGGTGCCCTAACTATATTGCATGTCAAAAAACGTTATGCAGAATAAGAGTGGCAACTGATGGTGTAAGGTGAAGCTTCAGCCATACCACCATTGTGTTGACACAACGACTTGCATACAGACCATAGCCAGGACAAGGCTTGCATATCATTTACACCTACAACACCACACTAGAAGACACTGCTCACGGCAAATCTATCCATCTAAGAGTGCACAACAGGTGCACACGCACGTGCACTTCTAGACGTGGCAGACCATGGTGGCGCCTTACATGCATGGCTTTGTTCTTGTGTAGTCTTGAGCAGCATCAACTGAAGCCCATCATTTGGTGGGGTCATGACCCCTGCAGGTGGTAGATCCAGCAGAGATCAGCGACAAACGGCGTGTTGTACCGAAGTTGTTGCGAGCAGGTCCACGCGCGTACCAGTTCATCAAGCTGTATCTCCACTTGCTGTCTTCGACGTTCTTGGGCCGCTGGGCCAAGTGCCTTTTACAGTAGGCGTTAACGTGACTCATATGCTGCAGATCCTCGTCTGTGAACTCGGAGTCCTTCTTGGGCAGTAGGTCGCAGATGTACCGTCCGGACTGATGGCCTTTAGACTCTCCACCTTCTGGGTTCCAGCCAATCTCTTGAGACTTGTCCGTTTCTAGCCAATCCTGTAACTCTTTAACGCTCATGTTGACATGACTTCTGAAGTCGGAGATAGTTTCCTGCGGATCCTTTTTTGTCATGATTGCTGATATGCGCAAAGCTCTTTGAGGCACGTTTGATCTGGCAAATATCTTGAACACAGCTCCGCGATTTGCAAATTGGTTCATGTGGCGCGTTGTGTCGGAGAGCAGCCACGTTGGCTTTCCGACAAAGCGAAAGTTGCCCGGCTGTTCGTCTTCTAGCTCAAAAACAGGGATGTTTAATAAATTGTTGTCTTCTGAGTGTGAGCCTTGTAATCTCTACCTCTAGATCTACTAGGTCCGTATCCATATAGTCATATTGGTGCCTCAGATTTTCTCTAGTGTCTCTTGCAATGTCAACCTGGAATAATCAGCAACTGCCTATACACTAGACAACGCCTCAGTCGCTACTTCAGACACATCTGACAGCATTGTTGAATGCAATCATGCGACGCTACTACAAAAGGCGCAGTCGACACACTAGCAAACAACATTTCATCATAGTCATGCTGCAGTATTTGACACCACAACATCATGATATACAAACACAACTTCAAGCTCATAGTACAAAATCGCATAGTGACAAGTTCAGTGGCATAGGCTGTTCTAATTTCTCCTCTTGTGCTTTGCTTTGCTTTTGAATGCATTAGCGCCCTTGCCTCCCCTCCGCACTTTGTTCTTATCTCTCTTGGACATTGAGGCCTTTCCATTGGCAGGAGCCTTGACTTTGCCACTCTTTGGCCCTCCAGCATACACCCTGGAGCTCTTGAATTCTGCACCTGGCTTGTGAATCCCATCACCCTCGAACAGTCCTTCCTGCCCCTTTTTCCTGCGAATTTCATCAAACTTGTTGAAGAGCTTGCTAAAAATCTTATAGTGTACTCCTTGCTGCAGTATGCCAAGCCAAGCTTTCTGTACTGAGAAGCTTGACACAGCCTGTTGGGCATCCTGTTGCCATGTATGCATCATCACCGATCATGTGCACAACGCTTGTATGGCAGTGCAGGTATGTGACATGACAAGGTTGTGTCAGGGACAACCTGCAGCTAAAAGAGATCATGATAAGTATCAGACTCGCTAGTAGACATGACGTGCATGCATTGCAGATAATGCCATGCAGACAAGCCGTCAAATGCACAGTGGCTGAAATCAACACAACTGCAGTGCAAAGTTGCAAGGGCAGCAGCAACAACAGGGGGTCTCACTTCTTGTCCCGTTCTTTCTGCTTTTGGGACTTCTTGGGAGTGAAGCCCTTCTGGTTGAGGGCAGCAGCTGCAGCAGCTTTGCCAGCCTGGCCGGGGGTCAACCCCTGCCCCCTGAACTTGGCCTCTTGGCTCTTGATGGCCCTCACAGCATTCTTGGCCTCCTTGGTCTCCTGATTAGGCAAGGTTTTAGGCTTTAGGGTTTATGTCTATATTTAGGGTTGCAAGGACATGACTTGCTCACCCTGCTCTGTTGTTGTTAGCAATATATGATAAAGGCCAAGCATACATGGAGATCTTTTGGCCAACACAGGTAGCTTGTGAATTGACAGCAGGAATTGTTACAACATAATAAGGGTGCCAAGCATACATGAAGATGGTTTGGTCAAGACATGCAGATTCTGCATTGCCAGCAGGAAGACATACAACTGACTGCCCAGAAGCTGTGTGTCATGTCAGCAGCCTGTAGCACCTGACGCAGGAAAAATCCGAAAAACCACTTGCTGCTAGCAAGAAAACACAACAGGCAAGTGGGCCGGGTGCCTTACCTCGATAAGTGGGTCTTTCTGCTTCCTGCCTTTGTCTTCTTTGCTACCCTTCTCCTTTTTGCCTTTGCCTTCCTCTTTCTTCTGCTTTTTGGCTTTCTTGCCCCTGGCGTCTACATCCTCTTCATCAGCGTCAGGCCTGCCCCGCTTGGCACTCTCCTTCTTCTGCTTCTCTGTCTGAAACCATGTGCGAGGCGGCCGGGCGTAGATCTCCGCCTCGTGCTCAATCATGTTCTCGGCCTTTTGAGTCTGCATCTCAACCTTTCTGAGCTCTCTCTCTTCTCTCTCGTCCTGCATCAGCAATGGCATGTTGGGATTGCGCAGTGGTATATTGGGATTGTGCGATGGCGTGTTGGGGATGGTGCAGCTCACAAGAACAGCAAGTCATCATGCAGCCTATGCTTCACAAGTCAAGCAACAGAAGCTGCAGCAAAAACACCCTTGTTGCAGTTTGTCTTCACAGTCACAGGCAAACACACCTGCAGGACTCTGTCAATGTCTGGCTGCAGGTCATCAATGCGACGCACCCACTCATGGACAGGCCCATCGGGCACCAGCCTGTTTTGCAGTTGGACCCGCCCCTTCTTCACCACCTGCACCATCAGCACCAAATACTGAGTCAGCGCACCGCAGACAGAACAGTCACAGAGCAATAGTTTGGCTTGTGCCACTGCCCTGATTGTGCTTTGGATAGAAGAGTGAGGCAGAACAAGGCAGCAGGATCTGGCAGAGCACGTTTTGGGAGGACTCAATCAGACCAGGTAACAAGTGTGGATCTTACGCAGCAACTGACAGTGTTGGGCTGCCAGGAGACCCTGAGCAACCACGTGATAGGAAATGTGCAAGTAAGATTGCCAAATTCCCAGCAGCATTTGTAGTTATGAGTGTTTAACCTGCTGCAAGGACGACCCAACAGGGCAACCCAGAATTTTTTCCTGCACAAGGCAATGCCCAAACTAGCTGTTGCAGAGGTATTTAACCACAGGACTCTGGAATGTGAGACCAGCGGCTGATAAGCCTTGCTATTTGTTCTTGGGAAGCTTTCAGCCCCAACCCACAGTCAAGATTCAGGTGGGGATAGTTAGCTTCCCAAACGTCTACAACGCGTGAATATGGATCACAGACTGCTTGATTAAAACTTACAGCACTGCTCAACTGTGATATACAGACAAGCACAGATGCCCTCTTAGGGGCCATTGCGGCTTTGAGTGAGAGATAATCGGTCAGAAACAACAGAACAGTACGGGCTGAGGAGGCAAAAAAAATCAAGTGCCGACACACGAGCTGCCAAGCTCATAGGCATCAAGACCCGCATTTGTACATCTGTCATGCTTCTGGCCAATCAACACTGCCGCGACAAACGCATTCTGTGCAGCTTCCTAATACGTCCAAGTCTGTGTCCAAAGCTGCCGGGCAGATGATGCTGTCTTGATGATTGCACAGAAAGGGTGAAAGCTGACATCCTAGATCTAATGGTCCACTATCGGTGGGCCAGCAGTGATGCACTATGCCGTCACTGACTGGCAGCCGTTTGGACTTGCTGTTGTTGAGCAAGCCAAAACAGCCGCCAATCGATGACAGCATAGTGCATCACTGCTGACCCACATATCACTGCTGCTGCAGTGCAGATGGCAGAGCTTGCAGAGACTGCACAAAACGATGGCACAGGCATTTCTAAGTGCATCATGCCATTGACAGGCCTTGTGGAATCAGCTGTTGTAAGGAGGAAGATGAAAGTTTCGCAAGATGCGATGCGAGATTTTCCTCTTCTTCCTCACAACTAGGCTGCACACATGTGCCAGTGTTGTCAGTAACCTGTGACATGTCAGTGTGGGGCAGAGCTGCACTGCACGGGCCAGTACTGCTATGCATTGCCCAGCAACCAGCACATGCAACCCGCATGGTGAACTGAAAACAAAGTATTTCAAGAGTTCCAGAGGATGTGGGCAAGATTTCAACCGCCAAGGTCAGGGCTTGTGAGCTATCAGGGGGCTGATACAACCTTGTCAGGTTTCTGTGCGGAGAACTATAGACTTGCCTTGCGTGGAAGAAGCAGAGGTAAGCATATGCTGTCTCCAATTTGCCTGGCATCTGCCGAAAAGATTTAGGACACTAAATGCATAAACCAGCCATACATGATGCAGATTCAGTGTACATCTGACATCAGATTCCCTTACGCTGACTCGACCACACAGCACAGCTTCACTCTGCAGCTGGAACCCTAGATCCTAACCCTAGATCCTACATCCTATATTATGGGACTTTCAGCAAAGGGCTGACCCACCTCTTTGACAAGGGCTCGGTCCGAGTCCTCGATGAGGCTAACAGCCCTGCCCTGGCGCCCTGCCCTGGCAGTCCGCCCTATCCGGTGCAGGTAGGAAGCAAGGTTTGGTGGCGAGTCATAGTTGATAACGGCCTCCACTCCCAGGATGTCCAGCCCTCTGGCGGCCACATCTGTTGCCAGCAGGAATCCGACTTCACCCTGCAACATGGAGTATGTGAGTGTTTCAGCTTACTGTTGACTGTTGTCAGAAACAATACGAAAAGTCTAAGCCTTTCGGCGTCAACTTTACGAGAAGCCAAGTAGTATACCGGGCTGCCCAGGACTGCTGTCGTGATATATGAGAATGTACATCAGAACTTATCAAACAGACATCAACTAAACATGTATTGTAGTACTATAACAATAATAACACTGTACATAGAGATAATGACTCTAGCCTGGCAGATTGGCTCATGTTGCCAATGCTGCCGTCAAAAAGCAGAGCAATGCACATAGCGCTCACCTTTCTGAGCGTGTCCAGAGACTGCCGTCAGAAAGCAGAGCAATGCGCGTAGCGCTTACCTTTCTGAACTTGTCCAGAGACTCCAGCCTGGCAGATTGACTCATGTTGCCATGCAGCTCAGCAGCAGGCGGTAGCCCAGCCAGGCCAAACAGGATCTTGGCCCTGTGAGCTCGCTGCTTTGTCCTGAAGAAGACGATGGTCTTGCCACCTCTGAAGGAGCGGCTGCACAGGGTGACCAGGATCGCTTCCTTGTCACCCACTCGGTTGCCCTGCAGAAGCCATTAACGATTATAGAAACAACAATAATAATAACAATAATAACACAAATAATAAGAATAAAAATCACAATAATAATAATAGTAACAATGAGAATGATGATGATGATGACAACAACAGTAATAATAAAAACAACACTTTCCAGCTCATGATGAGCTAGGTGTGTGCAGGACAAGAAGCCGATCAGAATGCACAACAATAGTAGTCAATGAAGTTGCATTTCATGACTGTCAGCGCTGTCGTATCAGGAGGCCCTACAAGGATGTACAGGACAGGCTGCTCTGGTGATACTTGACGTGTCCTGCGTGTGCCTAGCTCAGCATGAGCTGAAAAGCATGAAAAAATGTCATTGATATTGACAGTAGGAGTGTTTATGCTTTCCAGCTCATGATGAGCTTTAGGTACGCGCAGGGCATATCTTGTCTGTCCAGAGCAGACCATGTCAAACTGAAGTGAGCTTGCAGTCTGATGTTGAAGAAGACACATGTGCTGCCACTTCTAATTGAACGCCTGCAGGAGAACAGCACATTGCCTCCCTGAAACCACAATGCCATGCTATCAGAGTGTAGCTGAACATACTCAAACTACTGCCTGTGTTACTGGATGCTGTACCAGCTGCAAAACCTGCTAATCTTACTCACGCCTCTCCAAACATGATACTGCAATGTAGTGCTGCAGTTCAAATCCAAGCTGAAGCAGTGCCATCAACCTGCTACGAGCACCTTCAGACACACCATCTCTTGAAGAGTTCCTCAGGCATTCTGCTGGCTGCGCCAGCTGCCAACCAGACTGGTGGCTTTCAACCAATCAATCAACCAATCACAGTGCAATCAATCAACACACGTGGGTGCTCAGTGCCCCAAGCAGAGCATCTTGGACACCTTGACCTGCTGTGACTGCATACCTTCAGGCGCACAATCTCTTGTCTTACTTCCTCAGGCGCTCTGCCAGCTGCATCAGCTGCCAGCCTGACTGATGGCTTTCGATTGACTATCAACCAATCACAATGCAATCAATGCACATGGGCATAGCTGCAAGCAGACCTGCTGTGAGTGCATACCTTCAGACGCACAATCTCTTGCCTGAGTTCCTCAGGCGCTCTGCCAGCTGCATCAGCTGCCAGCCTGACTGGTGACTTGAATCAATCCATCAACCAAGCACTAATCAATCAACTAACACGCATGGGTACACAGTGCTCCAAGCATGCTCTGCTTGGAGCACTGTCTATTCGTGTGCTCCAAGCAGAGCAGCTTGGACACCTTGATCTGCTGTGGGTGCATACCTTCAGGCGCACAATCTCTTGTCTGAGCTCCTGAGGCGCTCTGCCAGCTGCATCAGCTGCCAGCCTGACTGGTAACTTGAGGGACATGGTGACCAGCTGCTGCACCTGCTCTGTCATGGTGGCACTGAACAGCAGCGTCTGCCTCTTCCTGGGAGCCAGCTTCACAATCTCCTTGATCTGTACACACAAGGCTTTCTTTAGTGTCTGTTCTGATGTCTACTACAATGTTCACTCTTCCTGAGGGCCAACTTCACAATCTCCTTGATCTATATAGCACAGACAAGGCTTCTGTATTGCTCTTGTGTCTGCTATAATGTGTACTCTGATGTCTACGGTGGTGTCTGCCTCTTCCAGGGGGCCAACTTCACAATCTCCTTGATCTGTACACCACACACAAGGCTTATGTAATCTGTTGTGTCTGCTGTGGTGTCTACTCTGGTGTCTTCTCTGATGTCTGCTCTGATGTTTGATCAAGTGTCTACTACCTTGTCTACTCCCATGTATGCCCGAGTGTCTGCTTTGGTGTCTGCTGTCATGTCTGCTCTGATGTGTACTCTGGTGTCTACTCTGATGTCTGCTTTAGTAAGTCAATTAGTGTCTACTCTGCTGTCTACTTGACTGTCTACTTTGGTGTCTACTCTGATGTCTAGTCTCATGACTGTTCCAGTGTCTAATATAGTGTCTGCTGTAGTGTCTGCCTTGATGCACAATGATGATCACCTCTGAGAGAGCTGACAGCCTCGCTGACGGCCTGCCTGCCAGTGATGCTTACGCAGTCTTTGACTTTTGACACTGTATTCAAGATCTAAATACTAAGCACAGAGACACCTTCTCAGGCACAAGTTGCATGCATGTTGATTCATTGTACCCAGGCATGTGCTCACCTCTTCAGCAAAGCCCATCTCCAGTAGCCTGTCAGCCTCGTCCAGCACCAGGGCTTGCAGGTCCTCCAGGCCAACAGATTGAGTGTTGCGTAGGTGGTCAATCAGCCTCCCCTGCACGACATGCTGTCGCGTCACAGACTACCAAAGCAGAGCTGGCACAGGACACGATGATCACGCTCATCATCTGATTCAATGCAGCTACATTAAGTGAGTCACAGTGTGGCTGCTGCCCAGCCCAGCAGACCATTGGCCAGGGCAAGGCTACTGCATGTTGGCTGAGTTGACGCTTGTAACACCAATGCCACCACACATGCATGATCACAAGCTGATGGACCTCCCCTTTGGAGTGAAGAACTGACAAACACAACTCAACCCAGCAAAGGACAGAATACGGTATAGAGAAGAGGGCTCACGGGTGTAGCGACCACAATCTCAGGGGAGGTCTTGAGAGTGGAGGCCTGGACCTGCATGGAGAGGCCCCCCACCACCAGGGCTGCCCTGATGTCCGTTGCCTGGGCCAGCTTCTCAATCATGCTGTGCACCTGTCCATACCATCAAACCAAATGATTGCATGCCTGGTGACATGAAGGAGAATGCTTCTCACTCATGCTGTGCAGCTGTCCACGCTCAAGACAAATTGTTTCCTGCTTGATGACGTGAAAATGAATGCATCCCAAGCATGCTATGCACCTGCAAGATCAGCAAAAACAAACAGTCCACTGCGTGATGCTTAGGTAACGACGTTTCCCAGTAACGCTGTGCAGCTGTCAAGATGGGCGGAGTGAACAATTCACCGCTTGACGACATGGCCAGCATTTAAATGCAAGCTGCTCATCCTGATGCAGGCATAGGCTCAAAGCAGTAATGAGGGCAGCTGCAAGAAAGGACAACAGCAAGACACTGCAATTGGTGTAATGACAGTGGTGATAGCCGTCAAGCAAATCTGCGGTGCACACGTCAGCATGCAAAACCAAGACTAGCAGCAAACCCAGCTGTGCTGTCAACGATTCTCCTCTCTGAAGAATGGGTGTGCAAGGGTAAGAAACCATGCAGCATCACACACTGTAGATGGTGATGGCTGTGTTCAAACCTGGACAGCAAGCTCCCTGGTAGGGGTCAGCACAAGGGCATAAATTGCTGCCACCCTCTTGGGCCGGTACAGCAGCCGTTCCAGGATGGGCAGCGCAAATGCAGCTGTCTTCCCTGAGCCTGCAACAAGCACGCAACACATACTGAGCTGCATAGGCAAATACAACACTGGAATATGTCTCGCAGTGCCCTCTCATTGCAAGCAAGTCAGAGACTGCTATCATGCAGCCAGGTGGTGAGAAGCAATCAGGACTTGACAATGCATGCAGCAATGCAGGACACAGTGTGCTATTTCATCAGGTATAGGCTGATACCTTCCTTGATCACCTTCCTTTGAGAATATGTATTATGTTTGTTTCATTGGACATGGCTTGTCAGTCATGATGAGTGGCGTGTTTGAAAAGCAAGCAGCAGCAAGTCTCACCAGTGACGGCACTCCCACAGATGTCCCTGCCTGTCAATGCCAGAGGCACACACGCCGCCTGCAACAGCATGAGTTATGTTGACCAATATGAAGTGGGTCATTGTGCGATGCATGCAATGTAGTGCCTAGGTGCAACTTCACCTCTCAGGTGGCTTCATACATTCACAGAGTTGACAGCATATTCCAAATGAGCGTACTCTTCCTCACTCACATCTTGCTCAGTCAAGATGTTGAAACATGAGGCATCACAGCGCTAGAGCCAGCAGAGCAATCTCTACCTCCACCTTGCATTGCCTGCATGACCTCTTTTGACATGTGGATGCCATGCACGCCATTATAAATGCAAGCTGCTCCCCCGTGAAGCCCCCTGACCCCTCAGATGCAGATAGTGGGGGGGGGGGGGGGGTGCATGGAAACGTAGCTTGCAGTTGCTAGCAACAATGGCAGAGGGAAGCATCAGGAGGTGGAAGACATGTGTAACGGCGCATTGCCACAAAGGGGCTCGACGCCTCAGTCTAATCAGCTCATCACGTGCCAACCAGATGCCTTCATAACTGATCAGAGAAACACTCCTGACAACACTGAAGTGCAAAACGCTATCTAAGTTCTGAGAAGTCCCCTACTAGGAATTGTCCCATGACCGTGTCTAGATTTGGTGCCAGGTGTGACAAAACTCTCTGTCTTTGCTGCCACTGCTGCTCAAGCACAAAACAGCAGACAAGCCAGATGTAGCTTGTACACAATACATTCAAGACACCTATCATGCATAGTACAGCAGTTGCAGTGCTGCTTCAATGCTGTTGCCAGCTAAGAGATGAAGGTTGCAGCTAAAAACAGAAAGCCATGACAGCAACAAGGCTGTGAGTGCTAGAGTGTTGTGGGTATAAAGAGCATCAGAGATGGAGATCATGCTCATAGCCCTGAGGCTTGCAAAGGGGAATCCATCAAACCTCATCCTTTGCTACTCAAACACTGACATTGGGAGTGACTTCAACTCTACACATGTAATCCACATCTGATGTGAATAGCAGTTAATGATGTTGTGACAGGGCACAATGCTAAACGCATCCTAAAGCAGACGCGCCAAACCTCAAGTACATGTTGGTGGATACGCAAAGCTCTTGGGGGCATGTAAAACGCTCCTGGGGATGTGAAAATGTCAATATGAAAGAGATATTCATTTCATGGAGGGAATGCTTGGGGAGTAGTTTCAGCAGGCCTTGCTGGTTTGACGACAGCTTTGAGGGGTGACACAGCTTGTGGAGAGTGCAGACAGCATCAGTGATGGAGATCATGCTCACAGCCTGAAAGGCTAGCAAAGGGGAATCCATCAACACTCATCATCTGCTACTTGCAACAGTAAGTGCATCACCAAATTTTGCTGGACTAATTGTGTGAGACTGTAATTTGGCCAAAACGCATGACTGTATACAAACACATCATCCATACCAAAGTGAGAACCCTTGCAAATAGGTGTTGGTACCTCTACACAGCATCAGTGATGGAGATCATGCTCACAGCCTGATAGGCTAGCAAAGGGGAATCCATCTAATTCATCTTCTGCTGTTGTATCTACCTATTTTTGACATGTAACACACGACAAATTACTTCCCAATGGCAAAATTATGGCCATGAGACAAGATCTTCTTCATGTGCATGATCGTAGACAGGCATTGGCTAGAGGGGTACCTGGATGGGGGTGGGGTTGGTGTACCCCAAAGCCTCGCAGGCTTTGACAAGGGGGCGTGAGATGTTGAGGTCTAAGAAGCTCTGAGCTGAGAAGCGAGTGCCATCAGGAGTCTGGGCAAAGTAGCCAGGCTTGCCAGATCTTCCGCTTGGACCTGCCGCCTGCATGGCAATGCTATGGAAAGTTTAGCATAGAAATATTTCTGAAAAGTTGATGTTGATGCAAATGCTGCTGTGCTCAGCTGGTAAATATTGTTGTGATGCACCCAGGGAAAAGGTGCACTTGGGTAAAAGTAACATTGCATCAGTGACAATGCTGTCATGACATGGCAGGCCATATTGCGCTGGTGTTATTTTGGCCTAACACAGATGAAGCCTTGCAAGGACGGTGTGTGTTGAGTGGTTAATGCTCTTTGGGCTCATACCTGATGACTGTTACGTCTGTTTGCGTTGTGTGCTGCAGCTTCATCATCCATCTGACTCTCTTCTTCATCATCATCATCATCATCATCATCATCATCATCATCATCATCATCATCATCATCATCATCATCATCAAAGTCATCACCAGAGCTGTCAGCATCGGCCCTGACATCTGCTGGCAGCTGCTGTTGCTGTGACTTGGCATTGGGCTCAGTAGCAGGAGGTATGACCTTCTGCCTTGATGCCGCACCCTGTTGCTCTGCTGCTAGGGGTGCATCCTCGTTTGAGTCGCTGTCCTGACCTGCAGAAGGCTGGCCAGAGTCGCTGTCACCGAAGCCATCAGTTGGAAGCTGCAGTTGACTGTCGCTGCCGCTGTCAAACTCTGCATCATCTCCATCATCACTGTCGAGTTCTCCTGGCAGCGGGTCATCGCTGTCACTGCCTGAGGAGGAATCACTGTTGTCAGCAAAGGCGTCCTCAGCAGGTGCTGGTGTGCGTTTGCCTAGAGGAACTGCGTTGCCACCACTCTGCACACAGGTGAGCTAGCTTAAAACCTGGCTGAGGCAAAAGGCCTATGACTTTTGCAGGCAATGTATGGTGTCATATGCTGCTTAGAGCTCACCTCGGGCGTGTACAGACTATTTCCCCTTTGATTTCGAGCCTGGACGCGCCGTTGTATCTTGTCATCTAGACTGGAGCCTCTTGTATGAACAGCTTGTCCGGCTGCACCTACACAGTAGACGAGCTTCAATGAGCAAGCTGACACTGCAGGTAATGAACAATCAAGGGCTGTATGTACCTGACATCTCCCATGGCGCTTGGGCAGGGGACAGGCCAGCCCCGAAGTCAAAACTAAAGTCGGGATTCAGGTCTGAGCCTGTGACGGCTTGTACCATGATGAGCGCAAGTTTATCTAGTCTGTCAATCACGAGCGGAGAAGTGCATGTTTAAGTCAACAAGATCGAGGTGTCTACGCATATCCGAACAGATCACTTCGGCTGCAGTCAACTTGCAGTTGCCACAACTTGCCCTAACTGCGCAAGTAAAGAAGAAGTACGCAAAATGGTTTCAGCTGTGAATACCTGGCGTTTTCTCGCAACTACCTTTTGCAATAGGAACCCGTTTTCGATTTAGCTAGCCACTTGTGTTGATTGACTTGTGTTGGCAAGGTCCTGTCGCTTATTGCTTGTGAAGCAGCCGCTGTTTCATCACACTTTATCGGTGTTAGTTTTACGATCTGCACGCGGTCCGGAACAAACGACGCAACAAACGAGCTTAGGCTTCTGCCAGTGATCGCTACTCCTCGACATCGTCAGGCCTGCACAGTTATCAGAGTCGGCTCTAGCCTCAGCCGCGTTGTGGACCCCCCGAAATGGCCGTGAACGGCCCACACATGATAACTGCCGTGCTTGAGCACTTACGCCCCGAGGACGTCGAGCTGCTTCTGGCCAACCGTGGTCTTCCATCTGTCGGCGGGAAGGAGGAGCTGGCCGAGAGACTTCAGTCAGCTTTACAAGCAGAGATTTGCGAATGGGAATGGGAAACAGGGGATGTTCCGGAATTTCACTGTGGTAAGCTGCGTTTGTGCTGTGAGCGAGGATTTGACATGTGCATGACGTCACTAAGGGGCATACCAACAGCATGTATTCCAGCTTCACAGCTAGTGTCAGAGCTTCAGAGCACCTGTTCACCTTCTCAGGAGCCTCGCACACAGCTCTCCTGTTGCATGCAGAGATGGTGGGTGCTGGTGCTAGCATGGCAACACACAACAACTGCATCTATGTCTTTGGCGGTATGGATGAGGAAAGGGCCGAGCACATGTACCTCTGGAGGTGGGACCTGAGCAGCGAAGCTGGCTTTGAACCTATTACTCACAGGTATGCTGGCAACTCAGCAGAAGCATGGCATCAAAGAGTTACTGCAAAAGTCAGATTTCGCAGCCATGTGTGTGCTGGCTCCATATAAGAGTACCAGACTTTGCAAGCATTTGTACTGGAGCTGACAAGCTTTGTCAAGATGTGCCTTGCTGTTTATGTTGTTTGGGGCAGAAATCTGGTGTCCTGCAGTTCTGCACAGCCTAAAGCTGCTGTATAATGTGCAGCAGCCCCAATGCTCCCAGCTTCTTGATGTTGCATTTCCAAAAGGACATATTGATATCCGTTCCAGTAGTTTGATGCTCATGCTCCAACATGCAGTTGATGGCAACAAGCTCTGACCATTCACACAGCCTCATGCTTGTGAGGTGTCCTCGCATGCCAATGCTGCAACCTGAAATACCACAAACTGAAACATCATGCTGTCTGCTAAAACTGTTACCCCATGCATGTGTCAAACTAGCTATCTACCTGCAGAGGTGCCATTCCACCAAAGCTTACCGCCGGTCACTATTCTGCTGTCTATGGTGATGAGCTCTGGGTGTTCCCCAACCCCCGCAACCACAACATGCGGAGGGTGTACTGCTGTGACCTGATGCGGTACCGCTGGACTGAGAGGGATGTCAGGGGGGACCCCCCCAACCTGTCAGAGGCTAGGAGGAATATGGATTGCTTCCTTGACGGCAAAAGGCTCATTGTCTTTGGTAAGTGATGCTGCACCTGGGCAGCCCAGTATGATACTGGGCTTCTCATTGATGCCGAAAGGCGTAGTCTTATCTTTTCTGTTCTGAGTGATGCTGCCGTCCAACACTCACCAGTCCAGCTTTCTGACATCTTTCACTGCAGCATTGCAAGACTGTAAACTGGGCTTCACCCCTGCATGTTGACTGATGCAGGCGGTCCTCAGATGCAGCGCATCTGGTTCTTTGACTTTGAGTCTCGCCAGTGGTCCTCAAGGTTGACAAGTGGCGGCCGGAATGACTGGACCTTCGGTCATGCCATACGACGCAGCAAGTACATGTATGCCTATGGCACTCACCACGGTGCTCAAACAGAGGAGAGTGTTGCTGAGGTAGGCCTTCTGTCTGGATGTAGCAGATTGCCAGTGCCATGTATGACACTGCATACGGCAGATGTCTGTTTGTTGCATGATGCACTTCTGGTTGCCATACTTGTACAGCAGCAGTCTGCTGTATGGCTATGTCAATAGTAGCTTGCAAAAGTGTCTGTAGTAATCTGTCATCTGGACTTGCGTGTTTTGATTGTGACCTTGATTAGGACATCAATTTGCCCAAGGCAATCATTGCATACATGTTGCCAGAGCATGTGAGCATCTTTCATGGCAGCTCTGTCTAGAGTGTTCAACTTTGCAAACAAACAACATTCTTTTTTTGTCACCTAGAAAAGAAAAAAGGAAAGACTATGCCTTTCGGCGTCAATTTAATGAGGAACCCAGTAGTATACTGGGCTGCCCAGCCCTACAAATTGCGTAAGAAACGCAGAGGCTGACTCAGCTGAGAACTCTGACTGCAGATATGGCAGCTGGATCTGGTGACTTTCCACTGGAACCAGGTGGCCTGCAAAGGCAGCCTGCCGCCCTATAGGGTCCACACCAGCTCTGCTGTGGTGGAGAACAGATGGATCCTGCATGGAGGCCGCATCCCTGCGCCTGCCACCCAATTCAATGTCCAGAACCAGTCCTATGTACTCAACCTCAACACTTGGAGGTAAGGGTCCACTTTGGTCTGGCAGTAGACATTGATGAAAACAGCCGGCTGTGCACTTGGAGGCAAGCATTCACCTTGGTCTGGCAATATACGTTGATCATGCTAGCTGGCGGTGCTTACCTCAAAGCCTGGGCTGGATGAGTAATCTGAGTTTACTTAGTGCTTTTCTGTGACTTGACGTGAAGCCTACAAGTTGATTGGCACTCCCCAGGTGGTGACTGCTTAGAGTCACTCACAGAGCTACTTCATGTTTGTTTCATTTACAAGGTGTACTTGGGTTCAAAAGATCAAAAAAAGGGGGAAACTTGGACAAAAAAGCTGCTCAGGACTGTACAGTGTACACTCCTGAGCCTAAAGAAAGACACCTGGGTTGATGAGCAAATGACTGACTTAGGCAGGCCTTGCAGTTCTGCTGGACAGCATCAAGAGTGTTGATGATGAGAAAGCTAGCTAGCCGTCCAACTGCATGTCTGTGCTCACTACTAATAATAAATAATTTACAGGCGTTCCAGCTAATCGTTTTTGCCAGGTACCTGCTTTTCTGTGCTCACTGTTCGCCTGCAAATGCAGATGGAGTGCCTTGATGGCAGAAGGGTGCGTTCCAGTTGCCCGGGAGTGGCAGAAGGCCCTTGGCTTGCAGGTGTGCAGTTGTTGCGTTTTGCTCATCCAATCTGTTGCTTGTTGAGTCTGTATGACTTGTGCTATACTTGCTTCAATGTCTGCTTGCTTGTGAGCCTTCATTCTCTGTGTCTTGCGCCTACTTGCTTGAGAATTTGTGGCATGGTCGATGGTGCTGTGTGCTTACTGACAACGAAAGGCGTGTGCACAAATGCGCACATCCACAGACAACTCACAGCTCTGTGAAGGGTGCCATATCACACGCGTAAGAAAATCACGCCACTCATTGCACCTAATACTTTTGCAGCAGTGCAGCTTGTGTTCTTGCATTGTGGGTTTGTCTGGTCACGCCGTAACTTGCGCTTGCGGCTTGTCAACAATGCATCAAACTGAAGTGCCATTTGTTTGCTCTGCCAACACAGCAAAGCAAGACAAGTAATCAACAGTTTCTGCTGCGCAAGATTGCATGTGAATGGAGCTAAACCTCATGCACACATTGCTAGGTCTTGAACTGACTGCATTGCGCAGGATTGCATGGTAGTGGTTGGGGGCCGGGTGAGCATCCCTGGGGAAGAACCTATCCCTGTAACATGTGACCAGATGAGCAAATCAGTAGAGATCCTTTGGTGGAAACCTCCGCCGCAGCAACAACAGCCCACAGGCAAAGTCCAGATGCTCAACAGCGTCATGGAGCTGTACAACAACACCCACTTGAGCGACATGACCCTGATAGTTGAAGACAGACAGATCCCAGCACACAGACACGTACTCGCCACACACTCCAGCATGTTTGACCGCATGTGGAACCACTCCATGAAAGAGGTGAGGGCAATGCTTAGAAAAGAAAAAGAAAAGAAAAGACTACGCCTTTCTTTGTCATTTTAATGAGAAGCCAAGAATTATACCGGGCTGCCCATGGGCATTGCTTGCGTCTCGTGTCGAGAACGGTGTGATGCAGGCAGACACATGTTGTGGTGAAGCCGCACCTCACATCTGTGTTGTGTACAGTAGTGGCACTGATTGTTGAAATTCAGCAAGCTGTGCATGTTTCTGTGGCCTGGCTGCTTGTCATGCTTTGTCTGTGGTACACTGCAAAGCCACGACATCCTACATGCATCATGTCATTGCCTGAAAAGAGCAAAAGAAAGGCTGTTTGTGACATTTGGCAAGGCAAGGCACCCTCTCAAGGCACTTTTGCATCAATCTGTGTCATCTTGTCATTGACCTGCAGGTAGAAACAAGTGAAGTGCACATTTCAGATTTCGACTACGACACAATCTCCTGGATGCTGCGCTACATGTACGGCTGTCTTGAGCTCAGCCCTCAGAACCTCAGTCATGCCAAGGTGACTTTTGCTTCTGTTGCTGGCAAATGTGCTGCTGCTGCTGTGACTGCTGATGCTGCTGTGACTGCTGATGCTGCTGTGACTGCTATGCTGTGGCTGCACCTGCAAGTGCTGCTGCTGTTGCTGCTGCTGCTGCTGCTGCTGCTTCAAAAATTGCTGCTGCTGTTGTCACTGCCATAAGATGACTGCACCTGCAGTTGCTGCTGCTACTATGGAAGCTGCTGCCACTGCTGCTGCTGATACTTGTGTACATCTCCTGCATTGTCTATTCATGTTGTGGTGTGTGCATCCATCCATCAAGCAATTGGTCAGTCAGTCAGTCAGTCAGTCAGTCAGTCAGTCAGTCAGTCAGTCAGTCAGTCAGTCAGTCAGTCAGTCAGTCAATTGACCGACCGACCGACCGACCGATCAATCAATCAATCAATCAATCAATCAATCAATCAATTAGTTAACTGATCAATCAGTCAGTCAGTCAGTCAGTCAATCAACCAATCAATCAATCAACATGCCCCTGACACATGGTGGCATGTGGCTTCCTTACTCATGGGGCCATGTGGCTTGCTTACTCATGATGGCATGTGGCTTGCTAACTCATGGTGGCATGTGGGTGGCAGGTGCTGGAGCTGTTCAAGGCTGCAGACAAGTATGATGTGCCCGGCCTGGTCAAGGAGTGCGTGCAGATCTTCAGGAAAATAACTCGCTCTGCTGATGTTGCTCCTCTGCTCCAGGTGACCTGTTATTCTTTTCTTCTTCTTCTGTTCCCCTTGCAGGATGACAGCAAGTGAGTGCATGCACAGCTTCTGGGCAGCCCGGTATAACACTTGGCTTCTCATTAAATTGACGCCGAAAGGTGTAGTCTTTTCTTTTCTTTTCTGCATGCACAGCTGTGCAGCTGTGTGTCTGGGATCAGCTTTGGCACATTACACCAGCAAAGTTGTAGTGATTGCAGCCTCTGGCAATCTTCTTGAAACAGCTGTTGCTTGTTGGTGTTGAAATTGCGCTTACGTACTCTGTATGCCAAATTGGCTGTGCAATCTGATGAAGCAATGTCTAGTTTTGGTGCCGTATTTTTAGTCGGCACATGCTGCAGCTGCTTCTTGCCCATTGAAAACAAGTTTTGTATCATAGGTTGCAACTGCCAGGTAGGCCGCATTACAAATTTACATGTTATAGCATGTATACCTCTCTGCATGCTATAACGTGTAAATTTGAGGGTGCTGGAAGCTCTGTTGACCTTGATTTGATGCTGACATGCTTACTCTCGTCTGACTCCCTAAGTTCCTCACCTGCTTGCAAATCCAGACAGTAGTTGCCTCGGTGGAAGAAGTTGTGATGTGCTGCAGGTTGCACATGAGCGCAGCAGCACCGAGCTTCAGGCAGTCTGCATGGAAGTTGCTGGAGAGTGCCTGCCCAATGTTGTGGTAAGCTTTGGACATTTGAGCGTGTACATAATATTGCTTACATCAACTGTCTTGGCTGCAGCTTTTGCCGTTCACAAGCTGGCAAAAACAAAGCACATCACAGCTTGCTGGCAGTAGCAGCAACATTAAGTCATCAATCTAAGTTGACAAGAGCAGGGCATTGATTACAACATTGTCTCTGTTTCTTTGTGCAGGTGACTGCCTCCTTCAAAGCGCTGACTCAGATTCAACCAGACATGGCAATGAGCTTTGTGAGTGAAGTGGCCAAAAAGATGGGCATGTCACATAAGGAATGTGATGCAGCGGATACAGATGCTGACGGGGCAAAACTGGAGAATGGCCAGGACACAATGCCTGAGTACATGGTAGCTTCACCAGAAAACTCTGACATGGACATTGACTCCAATCGAAGGCAGCATTGACGAACCTGATTGACAGTAGTATGTCCTGGACAGAATATTGTGTGTTTCCTGTAGCATAGCTAACTGTGTGCCTGACTGACAGTGTGTTGTGCTTGTATCAAAGGAGTTCGTCTACAATATCACAGCTTTAGATTTGCTTGCTTGTTTGAATTCATGGTCCACAAGATCAATGTTATTTTTAGGACACTCAATACACATCGCTGGAGCGTGGAATGCACTCTTTTTGGAGAGCCCCAAACTGGCTGAGCTGCGCTGCCTGAGTGTTACTTGAATGCATGCTGTACCTGAGTTTGACTTTCCACATCCAGGCATTTCACCAGCGTCCTTGGAGGCCGACATAGATTCCTAACTGCAGGAAGCGGCAATCTTGACACGGCCAATGATCCGACAGCATTGGACAGATCCACATGCATCATGACGAGAAGCTTATCGCTGAGCCAGAGCATTTTATGACCCTTTATGACAGATTGACATTATCAAACAGCGTGCTGCTGCGGTGACCCCCGTAAGTCAAGCTTGCAAGGCAAGAAAGGTAAAGTCGCCCTGCAGCTCGGCTGCCACCGCTTGCAGAAAGACTCTGCAGCAGTATGCGTTGATGAAAGTGGACCTTGTGTGCTGACTATCGAATTGTGCTTGTGCAAGGCTGATCATGTCGAAGTTTAGGCAAGGGTACAGCAGGAAACAGTCGCCGCTCTTCGACGGTGATACCATCTTCAAGCAGCTGAACAGTAGCTCATTTGGACGCTTTCAGGCGGCCATGCAGAGCGTCAAATCTTATTTGCCTGCGTCTCACTTTGAGTTGCCAAAGGTCGTCGTCATTGGAGGCAAGAGTGCGGGCAAGTCTAGCCTGCTAGAGAATATCACAAAATGCTCCGTGTTTCCACGAGATAGAGACCTGTGCACAAAACGGCCTGTCAAGCTGCAACTCAAGCAAGTTGCGTCAGCTGAAGAAGCCTCCGTGCAAGTGATATACAAAGGTCACCGGATCACCCTGCCGTCGACAGATGCCATTCTTGGAGAAGTGGACAGGATCATGAAGCCATTTTCCACGATTACAGATGATGAGATCGTCATCAAGATTTGCCAGGCAAGCTTCAGCAAAGGAAGCTAACACGTCAAGTCACAAATGTTTGTCACTTGTTGCCTTTACACTGAATCAGAGCTGTCATTGCTACAGTATCTGTCAGACCAGATAATACTACAGTATCTTTCAGACCAGTAGTTCTGCTTCTGAATGTGCACATTCAGAAGTTCTGTACACCGCACAATTTGTTTCTTCGATGACCTACTGCTTTTTTGAATCAAGCCACCATGCAGCAACAGCACTGGCACTAGATCTAGTATTGCTTAGCAGCTCAGCACATGCATGATGACCATATACGCTGTCATTGTGACAAGAAGTCTGATCTTGGCAGGGTTGCGCATGCAGGTAGATGTACCTACAATTGAGCTGGTAGACCTCCCTGGGATTCAGCTATATCCCACAGATCTGTACGAACAAACCACAAATCTGGTCAACAGCTACCTGCAAGAAGAGGACACTCTTGTTCTCTGTGTCGTGGACGCAACTATCCCCAGCTTGGATAGCAGCATCGCAGTGAAGTTGGTCAGACACAGCGCCAAGCTTCCCAGCACAATCCTGGCTTTGACAAAGGCAGATCTCATCAGAGACGAAGAGTCCATCGTTGAGCACATCTTTGAGCGGGTGCTCAAGCGCTCTAAAGAGATTGCAGAGTTACCAAGTCTGGCAGGCTGTGTGGCAGTGGTCAGTCGCTTACATCAAGACAAAGTCAGCCTGGTTGAGGCAGAAGCAGCAGAAGAGGCGGTCTTCAATGAGCTGTTTGAAGACCCAGCAGAAGCTTACGCTCCAAAGACAGTTCAGCAGCAGCTTAGGCAGAATACCACCACTGCTCAGCTGATTGCCAAGCTAGATCATCTGTTTTCTGCCCACATCAAGCAGAGCTGGATGCCTTCTGTCTTACAGTCAATACAAGGCACCATGACTAAGATCACAGATCAGGTTGGGGATCTGGGACTCAGCCCAGATGTGGTGGATCCTGCAAAAGTTCTGGAGGTTGTTACATCTAAGGTATGTACACATACTCAGACATACTAATGCGGGCAGTCACATCTTGTGCTATGTTGCGGCATATACGGCGCTGTTTCCCACTGATCTATGAGACTCATTTCCACCCCTTTTTATGAGTGTTTATACATTGATGTTTGAGCACATAAAGCATAAATACATTAGCATATTCGCTGGCAGCTGCAGCCGATACACTGCACCATTCTTTTAAACATTGGCCCATTAGACCCCCCTGGCCAGTCTATCTGGGCTGGCATACTGATGTGACATTCTCTCTCTATGCTTGCATGAGTGGACCAAGCTTCAGTCAATGTGACCCCAAAAACTATGCTTGCAGCTGCACATGCATGTGACAGTCATTGTTCAGCGCCAGATGTATACCAGATGAAGCTTCAGTTGTATAGTCACATGCTTGTAAGCACACTTGTGTGGCCAATCTGATTGCCGCACACGGCACAATGCGTAATCGGTTTTTTCACCATGTGTGGTGACATTGCCTGCCGCTTTGTTGACACCTGCAGGTGCATCAAGACTCTAGCAACTGGAAATGGCTCTCTCAGCAAGGAGTGCAATTGAGCAACTTGACCACTGACCGGGGCAGCATGGAGTGCCAACTGCCTTTTTTGGACATAGTCTGGGCAGAGCAAGAGCTGGAGTGGGGAAGCAGCATCTGGGCTTCAGCCAACAATGCCTTGCGCACCACAGTGCTGGACGCAGTGCATCAGACTTTTGGCAGTGACAAGTACCTGAGCATGATCAAGCTCATGTATAACAAGGCGTTCCAGGCTGAAGATCCCCTCAAAACCCAACGCTTCAGCTCCCTTCACCACCTACTAGAGAATGAGCTGCTTCCAGCAGTTGTGTCACAAGCGCTTGCTTCCTGCAAGCCAGTCCTCACAGACATGGTGCACAGCCTCTTCAACCAACACTGTCATGAGGTGATGCCACCAGGTGCCTTCACAGAATTGGATGGCCGTATGTGTGGCTGCTTCACGCAGCAGATTCAGGCACACCTGGCTTCCTTGGCTAAGCCTGGCATGGTCCCCTTCACATTTACTCTGACCGAGGATGACAGCACATCAGCAGCAAGGGCAGCTTTGCTTGACAAGCTGAAGCAGCTCAGGGCTGCCTTGCAGACCATCAGTCAGATTGCAGGTGTCCCAGTGCCTGGTAGCAATGCCTTTATGACTCACACAGGGAAGACTCAGCTGCCTCCTGACACAGACACAGACAAGAGCCTGCTTGAGACTGGAAGTGGACCCTTCAATGCTGGCTGTGGGTACCATTTCAAGTGGCCTGTCTCTCAGGCTAAGCAAGACCCAATCCCAAGCGAGAACCCTAGCCTGGCTGGAGTCACTGACAGGAGCACTGATGAACTCACGCTTCGCATCAAGCAGTCCTGGCAGAAGATCAGAAATCAGACGGCAAACCCAAAAGCCACTGACAAGAGCATGTTTGCGTTCGAGCACCTTCCCTCTGAGCAGTTCAGTCAGAAAACCAAGAATCAGACAAAAAAGCCGAGCCTGGCTGGAGCCACTGGCAAGGGCATTGATGATTTTGAGCAGCTTTGCAGTAAGCAGTCCAGACAGGGGAACAGGAATCAGATGAAAAAGATGAGGCAGGCCAGATCAAATGCTTATTGGAAGCAACCTTTTGGTGATGGTGAATGAGTTCACTTGCATTCAAGCCACACATCACTTTCAGTCCATGACAGTGTTCCCTGTTTGGAGTGACAGTGTCAGAGTTTCTCATGAGTGTTGCTGGCAGTGCAAAATATCCCATGTGCATTCTACCCGTGTGCATTCTCTCTCACTCACAGTCGCTCATCAAATGTACAGCTGGTACAGTGAAGATCTGTCATGGAACAACAAGATTGAGCATGTCGCATTGGGCTGACTGTGCAGCAATGCTGGCAGTTCTTACTGAAACCATTAAGTCTTTTGAGGCTGCCACAGCCGTTGTGTATGGCACTGTACTGTTTTGTGAGTGCGTCATGACTGTTGACGCTTACTCACTGCTGTTGCCATGCATATTCAGCATGCTTCCAGATGGCATCCTACTTAGCTTGGGTTAGTCAAGCATAGGCCAGATGCCATTGTAATATTCCAGATGTTGCCACCACCCATCCACTGTAAGATAATTCCTTCACATTACTTAGGCCTTCAGGCATTCTAGGTCTGCCTTAGATATGTTGCCTATGGCATTGTTATATGTACATCAACTACAACGTGCACACAACACTGCCGTCCATGACCTTGTGAATAGTATTTAGGGTTTGTTACTCAGATGCAAACAGTATTGGCTGTACTGCATTGGCTGCGCTATGCTCTGCAACAGGGTGCAGCGCTCTACTGTTGCAGGCCAGCCAGCCTAAGAGTATGAAGAGTAGTGGCAGCTTCATATGACAGCCTCTTTGGGGCAAGCCTGTGTGTTTCAAGCGTTGTGTCAGACTCATGAAGCTGAGTAAGTTTGCCACCACCTACTGCATGCGCCTGCTTTTGAGCTGATGATTAATTCCCAGTAATCCTCGAGGAGCTCAGTGCAAGCTGCAAACTGCTCACGACTATGTCAGTTATGCGAAGCAAAGAAATCTTTCGCAGAGAAACAGGGCACCGAATATCACATTGTTCGAGTGTGCTCGTGCCATGATTGTCCTGCATTCTTGCACTGTTTCCAAAGCAAAGTCTGTCTTTGTTAGTCATGGCTTGCCACGCATGCCGTGTACGGCTCGCGATGCCCAAAAGTCAACAACGATTACTTGCTTGAGACTTTGCATCGCTTTGGGCCATAACGCGTCAAGAACAGCAGCCTAGCCTGATGCTGTAAGAATATTGCGATCAGGCCAGGCATTATGTTTGTTGCCATTTGAACGTAGTTGCGGGTTCTGAATCACCTGGTTTTGTACCGTCTAGCCCCCAAATAGAGCAGCAGCGCTAGCCCTCATGGGACAGGGCAAGCTCAAGCGGAGCAAACCAGGCTCCCGCAAAGAGCGCAAGGAGTCACAGGTCAAAGCTGTGAAGGAAGCAAAGAAGCTTGCAGAACTGCACAAGTCTGCAGAACAAGCAGGGGACCTGGCCGTGATTGCTTCTGGAACGGTGTCGAGCGAGCAGCCTATTAGGTGAAACAACTTCTGCATGCCTTCTCTCACCTGCAGCCCTGAACTATAGCTGAAAACACTATCTAGCCCACCTTCTGCAGCGTCAGACTGAGTGCCATGCAGGTACTCAGGAGTTTTTATCTCAAATGAACCCGTAGAAGCATCAATTTGCTGTCTGTTGCAGCAGGTTTAATGCATTGGAGGAGAAGCTAGACATTGCTGTGGCCAGAATAGCTTTGATGGCCAGCTGCGGTGGCCAGCATGTATGCTGGAACAGCTCTGTGCAATTGAAGCACCTCGCGGTAATGTGCTGTCTGAAGCTGTTCTCTTTGCTTACAGCAACACGTTTGGCACGGCACAGTTTGTAACAGTGAGAAGTTGCGACACTGCACCAACTAGACCTTGATGCTGCTGCTGCAGGTGCTTCAGAGCTCCCTAACAGCCACAGCAGTCTGCAAGCAATTGGTTGATGCTGGTCAGCGTGCCATCAAAGAGGTTGTGGTGCTGGTGGTGTCAGGAGCGGTGGACACGCCATTGGAGTTGCTGCCAGGTCAGAAGGTGCATGCAGCTCAGCTGGGGTGCGGCATTCTTCAGGGGGTCTGCCTGGCAGATAATCACCATTCGGGCATGTGGGTTGCCTGCTTCTGTTCTCTCCTAATTCTTTGTCTCCTGTTTTCTTTGCTCCTTAAGCTGTATTGACCGCAAATCAGCAATGAGACCCGACTCCGCACGTGTCTGCCTTCCTGTTGTAGGATTGTCTTTGGTACGGCTGTATTGCTGAACACACCTTGTGCTGCAGATGTGCGCGCATTTGCGGGCAGACATCCTGTGCATTCGCGCAAGCATGTGGGTGTGGCTGATTCACTGCAGTTGACCATACAGTCCAGCTCACCTACCCTCTGCGCCATCAGCTTCAACATCTGTGCCAACACTTTCCAGTCACATCCGCTACCCCACGAGGCCGCTTCATGGCTCTTGTCCTAGTAGCCAGTTTGTACTTGGCGATTCAGCATAGAGGGAAGCAGCAGACGCCCACTACAATCAAGGAGGGGCTTGCTAGTGTCAGGTGCTTCCTAGAGTTGGGGTACAAGCCTGTGACACAGAGGGGTACCCTAGGGGTGTGCAGGGGGTTGCATGCAAGGCTCAGGGGGTCAGGAGGTGTGCGCATCATGCGTGATGGGGTCATCTTGCCAACAGTGGTTCAGCTGGCAGGTGAGTCATTGTTGCGTCATGTGCATGCTCTGCATTTGTCACTTATCTGCAGATTCTGGTGAATGGTATTACTTATATGCTCTTGCTCTGCTGCACAGCGTGTGACTCACTTGCAAAGTCTGCTGCTCACCTTGGCAATACCAGCGCTAGCCGGCATCTAGTAACCAGCCCAGGCTTCAGCATACCAACAGTGTCGACGCTTGTCCGATATTGAATGATCAACTTTTCATGCGCCTGCATGTCTTTCAGTACCATGCAAGCTTTCCCTGGCTGCTATGTCCTTTCCATAAGCGAATTGTCTCACCCATTCTGGCACTCTTTGAGCAAGCATGCAAGCTTTGGGGCTTGTGCTGACTTCTTAGACCAGGTCCCTTCTTAATTTCAGCTCTTTACTCTCTTACCCTCACACCCACAATGCAGCTGAGCATGCAAGTCCAAGCTCTTGAGCCAAACTTATGTTTGTGCAGGCCTGACAAGGCACGTAAGCATCAGCATTGACTGCAAGGCAGTTTGCTTCAGCCTTCCACAGCTGCTCAAGGCTGCTCAGCAGCTGCTCATCACACCACCATCAGCCTCTGAGCTCAGCCCTGCGCCTGAGTGCATCTCACTTCCTGAGTGCATCCCAGCCCCTGAGTGCATCCCAGAGCGCATCCCAGCCCCTGAGTGCATCCCAGAGCGCATCCCAGCCCTCAGTCTGGATCTCAACCCAGCATCAGCGCAGAAGCAAACCCAGGTGCCGCCATTAGGGCGCCCACGCATGCTACCCCCAGCGCTACCTCTGACCCCAACACAGACAGGGACTAGGTCTGTGAGTCCAGCACTGACAGCAGCAGCAGCCAGAGAGATCAGCAACACTGTGACATGTGTGCTTATGATGCCGTCAGGGCCCCTGGCTGTTGTCACCACTCTGCTCCCAGAGCTGCTTCTGAGGGGACCTGCAGTGGGGATGGACAAGCCCCCTGCCACCTGGCCACCTGCAAGCCCATTACCTGGGGCAATCAACGAGGTCAAGGTGTCTCACTGGACACCAATGGAGGAGACATACATTGTACCAGCTGCCTTCACCCCAGCTCAGATCTCCTTTCCTTCCATGCCTTCCCCCGCCCAGCTGGTGTGTGATGCCCTAGTGCCAGCACCTTCCAAGCCCCTGGTGTCTAGTCAAGTGATGACCAGCGGTGGTGACTGTGGTGCTGTCATGGCAGTGCACTGGGCTGCACCAGAGGCTGCCCCCAGCATCAACATCCCATCAATGGTACAAGTCCATGCTGTCATTGAGTCTACTGGTGTGGTAGACACCAGCAGCCCAGCGGTGCCAACACAGCTGACAACTATACGGTGGGTCATCAGCTGCACCATGGCTGTGGCAGTGATGCCTAATGGGACATCACCCACCTACCTACAAGGGGCAGACTCTCCAGTGCCAATGGCAGCTGTTGTGGCCACTCAGGCTCTTGTAGCAGTGACCCTGGCAGACTTCAGGAGGACCAGGGCGGTTGCACACATTCTACGTGTGGAGTCTTCTGGTGTGTGGAGAACTGGGTTCTGGGGTGGTGTTGTGGTCAAGCCAGTCTCTGGCACCCCATCTCTGGGCTGCGGGGCCGGTCTTGATGCCAGCCTTGCTGGCAGCCTAGCATTTTCAGATGTGCTAAGCCTCACAATCGCAGGAAGGCTCAGCACTTCAAGGTCAGCACTGCTTTCCTGTATACTGCATGTCTGTGCACTTGCATCACGATTACTGGAAACTAGACATGAGTATCAATGCAGGCGCATGCTGAGGCTAGATTGCTGCCCATGCTTGTGCTTCCATGCTCAAAGCTGTCCCTTACATTTACACACCTTTTTCAAGTATTGGGAAACTCTCTTTTTGTGTACGCTGCGACAGACATGACAGTTGATCGGCTCCTGAGGCCATCGGCAGTATGTGACAGTTGTTCTGCCTTTAACGCCAGTTGCAATATCTGACATGCAATGACATCAAAATATTTGCTGCCTGCAGGATTTCAACCAATGTTGAGGATTTGGTGTTAAGCCTGGCCGCTCCTGCCTGGTTGACTGCTGCCGGCAAAGATGTCTCAAGTGTGCCAAGCTTGACAACAGCAGGAAGGCCTGGTTCACCGAGGTAATCAGGCCGCTTCCCTGTATGCTCCACCAGTTGGCACTCTGGTTTAGGGTCAGTGGAAAGTCAGTTGGGATCCAGAGGGTTCCCAGGTCTGGAATCAAGTTTCAGGCATGAGGGCTGGAGATGTTGCCTTTGCCTCATTGGAGTATTCTATATAAGTTTGAACCTTGACGACAAGATTGGACCCACAGGACAATCTTGGACCCACATGACAAAGTTGGACCCACTTCACAACATTGGACCCACATGACAACAAACTCTGTGACATCAATGACGATGAAACCTGATGCTCGTGCAAGATTGCTTGCAGCAATTGTGCTCTCATGCCTACTCAGAGCTTTTCCTTCTCTGATCCCCTTCTTCTGTGTGGCAATTGATCTGCCTTCGTTGTCAGTTGCAAAATCTGACGTTGAATCCAACTAACATATTTCCTGTCTGCAGGGTGTCCATCAATGATGCACATCTGGTCTTCAAGCCAGCTGCTTTTGCCCTGCTGACGAGTGCTACCTCATCAAACACCAGCAGCCTGACCTTGGCACCCCAACCCTGGGGCCCTGTCCAGACCCCCCTGAAGCCCTCTCCCCCTCCATCCTCAGTTTAGCAACACAGCACCCACCTTGCTGTTGGGTCGCCTGCACCCATTTCCAGCAGCCACGACAATCAGAGAGACAGCCGGCATGAAGATTTCTGCCCAGGCTGCTCATGACTTTGAAAGCATGTGCCAAAACCTGTTGGACAAGCTGTTGTCCCTGCTTCACTGTGGGCATTCAACCACAACCACCACCTCATCTGAAGACACTGGCAAGGCTTGCGTCGTCAGTCCTCCTCCAGTTGTGCCAGCAGCTTATGTCAGGCCCCTGCCCATCACAAACATCCTGGCGTTGCTTGCTAGCTGCAAATGCCACAGCATGGGTTCAGACTGTTCTGGGTGTGAACAGCTTCAAGATGACACAACATTGACTGATAGCATGGCTGTGGCCACAAAGAACTCGTTGTTGCCCCTGAAAGTTGACTTCCCAGAGTTGAATAAGCCTTTGGACTTGCACAGTCTATCTGTGCTTGCCTGTCTGGCTAAGGCTGGGGTGTGCCCAAGTCTGAGCCCATCACCCTCAAGCCCTACCCCATCTCCTTGCATGCCAGCCATGCACACTGGATTACAGTGCAATGCTCATTCGCTGACTATAATTGGTGGTAGCAGCACCACTACTTCTGGCCTTTTCTCAGTTGTACTTGCGGCTGCAACGCTAGGTGACTGCCTTGTCAGCATTGATACACTGTTTAATCACGACTGTGGGGGCAGCAGTAGAAACTGCACTTCCTTGATAGCTACAAACGCCACAGACACTGGCGCATGTGTGCCTGCCCTTACTGCTGATGATAGCATGAGCCTTGCGCTCATCTGGTCATTTTTTCCCAATTTCAATTACTCCCTTGACTCATTTTCTGTGGTATCAGACTGCTTGAGAGTGTCAGGATCATTGAACATCGTCTGGCTTGACACCTCTGCGTTTGCAAAGGCTTTGAGTGCAGTTAGTCACCTGTTGTCATTGAGGTCAGACTTCTCTTTGGCGTTTGTGTTTGCATCTTTGGCATTGGAGGGCCCAGCTTCAGTGGCTGCACATGGAATGGCCGAGCAGCTGTCCCCAGCCAGTTTTCTTCTGGCCAACAGATCCCCTGTGGCTTTGCTACCTCGGAATTGGTGCAGTTCGCCTTGCCAGTGTCTGCACAACTTCCAGGTATGTAAGCCTTCCTGTGCACATCACTGCAATGAGCATGCTGTTTGCTGATAGCCTGGCAGGCCGAGTTGCATCCCTTGTGTGCCTGACTTTTCATGTATGGGCTGCTGGGTTCACTCCACCAGTCCCTTACACTGTCTTTTGCACCAAAAAACTGTACCATGCTGGTGTCAACGCTCTCCTGCTTGAGGCATCAGCTTGTGCTGCTGTGTGCTGTGCTTCTCACCGTCATTTACTACTGTGCATACATACACTGCAAGGCGTCAGCCTCTGATGGTACAGCACAGCATTTTCTACGCACCTAGAGGTTTCAAGCTTTGCACAATTCAGATTCATTGCAGCTCAGCTTGCATGAAGTGAACTGCACTGAATTACTACTGCTACTACTACTAGTACTATTGATAGTATCAACAACAATGAAGTTGGTAAAACAACATTAACCAGTCGAGAATAAAAACAACTTTAGGGCCTTCTGACTCACAATGAGCTAGGTAAACTGCAATGCAGGATCTGCAGAGGATAGTCTCTGCCTTACCAAGGCTGCATTTGCTGCACCAGAGGACACATGCTGCCCCTGTTGAGCTGAACCTCAAGCATGAGTCAGCTTCAGGGCCTCTTTCGGCTGCTACACTGACACAGTGTTCAGCTTTGAGATCCACAGCAGAAGATGCTGCGGTGCTGAGTCTGCTGATTGCAAAGTCAACAAATGCAAGACTTGGCCTGGTAAGCTGCCTTCATCTGCTGTGCATGAAGGGACGCCATCAATGAGTGACTTGCTACCTGCATTGGCTATATTGCTGGCTGGATATGCAATGACTTTGACTGCTTGCTGGTGCACAGAACTTACCCTTGGTTTGACCAAACAACTCTGGCAAATGTATTTAACTGTCATACACTCTGCACATGTGCTGCACGGGGAAGTTGCCATTACATACGATACATGGGCTTCAGGACATTGCACAAGATTTGTACAAGCTGCATTGTGCACTGTCAAGTCACGCCCCACACATGTGCTTTGCTCATACAGTCTGCTTATGAACCATACTCCAAAGCTGACACAACTTGGTGTTGCAGGAACCTGCCAGAGGTCCATCAGCTGCAGAACTGGAGACCAGCAAGCAGTGCATCCTGCACTTGAAGGGGGAGGTGCTGAGCCCTCACCAGAAGGGGGAGGGGTTGAGCCCTCACCAGAAGGGGGACGGGTTGAGCCCTCACCAGAAGGGGGACGGGTTGAGCCCTCACCAGAAGGGGGACGGGTTGAGCCCTCACCAGAAGGGGGACGGGTTGAGCCCTCACCAGAAGGGGGAGGGCTTGAGCCCTCACCAGAAGGCTCTTGCCACCACTGGTGCAGTGAGGAAGGCTACAGGCAGCCAGCTGCTGTGGAGCCAAGCTGTCACCGACAGACTCAAGCACACAGCTGATGACGTCACACTTGCAGTCACTGAGGCCATGGCCACACCTGTTGCACCAGAGGCCACAGCTGCAGACAGCCAGGCCACAAGTGCCTTGCCCATGGCCACAGCTGCAGCAATCAAGGCCACAGCTGCCATCAGCCAAGCCCTAACTCCTGCAGACAGCAAGGCCGCAAGTGCGGCAGCCATGGCCACAGCTGTCAACCTCAAGGCCACAGCTGCACTCGCAATGACGTCAGCTGCAAGGACCACGATCCCAGCTGCACTCGCCGAGGCCACTGCTGCAGGCGCCCAGATTGAAGTTGCGCTTGCCAGGGCGCCATCTGCAAAGGCAGCAGTCCCATCTGCAGTTGCCAAGAGCACCCTTACAGACAGCGACACTGCAGATGCCACCAACATCACACTTGCTGATACCAACCCCACAGCTACAACTGCGATAACCACCACTTCACCTGCTGAACACACAGCTGCCAAGCAGGTAGGAGTACAACAGCACCAGCAGCTCAACGGTGCCCAGCAGACATCAGTTGCTGCCAGCGGTGCATGCACTGAGACTGAAGCAGATCAGCTGAGGCGGCAGTTGTTGGTGTCCCAGCAGAGCCAAGTTGCTGTTGAGGCCAGACTTGCGGCATGCTAGGCCCACAACAGTGAGCTTCAGTGCCAACTGGAGTTGCGCCAGAAGAGTCAGAGTGCAGCTGTGGGTACAGCTGCGGCACTTGGAATAAATGTCATCCACCTGCAGCATCAGCTGAAGGCTGCCAAGGCCAAGGAAGCTGCTGCTGAAGCTCGGGCAGCAGCTGCTGAGCATGCTCTCTTGCAGCTAAAGTCTGTGGGCCAGATGGTTCTGGACCTGCATGAGGTACGCTCATCCTCATCTGTGCTTGTTGATGCAGTTGCTCATGGTGTCGCTGCTTCAAGCTGTATCACTTGATGTGTAACATCAAAATCTAGCTGATTGGCAGTGTGTCATGTAAGATGACTTGTTTCAGTGAACGCCTACAGCCATGTGCTTTATGATGAATTGTTACTCGCTGTGACAACAGGTCACATGTTGGTTGAACAAGCCATGCACAGCAGCTGACTGAACTGTGCTGTGTTGGGTTGCAGGGCAAGCAGCAGCATGACAGCCGTCTCCAAAAGCTAGAGGCCTCTGTTGCCCTCATGCATCAGCAATACCAGCAGTCCTAACAGCATGATCATGAGGGGATAAGAGCTGTGATACACACCAACGCTTGGCTCAACACGCCGTAAATACACATGCTTTGTGTTCGCATTTGGCGTATATGTCGCCATTGTTGACCATTTGTCCTACTCAGGCACATCCCTACTGGGCATACAAGTAGTATATGAAACTTTATACACTCAAGCAATTACAGCCAAATTACAGGCCCTGGGTCAAGTTGAATAAAACTTCCATAAAACTGAATCGTTCTATCATAGGCTAGGGTTTATGACACATGTGTACAGCGTTCATACTGAAAGGCTGACACCATATTTGTACATCACTGTTTGCGACACTAAATGAGTTTGTATCAAAATTCCAGTGGATCGGTAAACTTATATGTGCGGCATTGTGTTAAACAAATGCATGTGGTTGTGTCCTTCCATGCTTTGCCATGTAGAAAGCAAATCTAGACTGCTCCAGGACATTAGTTGCCTGGGCTGGCCGCTGGAAGTTGGTGAAGTGTTGCTTTCAGACTCACAAGTTGCAGCCCTTTCTGCGACTTGCACGTCGCAGCTGCTGTACCCTCGCGACTGTAGAAGCTTTAGCGTGTAGAGACGGCATCTGAGACGGCATTGTGTAGCCGCTGAAATTGCTGCGAGGACAGCAAAGGTGAGTCTGGCTGACACTATTCAGCAGTTAACTCGGACCTTTGCTGGCTTTGCTCACGCTTCTGGCATTCATCCGGCCCGTCTGTCTTTCAGGCAACTCTGCATATGGACAATAAGCCGAGCTGCCGTATAGAAGCCAACGAATTTGTTTGTAGACAACCAAACACAGCCTTGACATCTTCACAAAAGCAGAACATCACTGCTGCTTTGGCCCAGGGCACAGATGATACGGCCTGTTTGTACTTCCACGGTCCACCAGAGCACTGGCTGGGCAGGCTCAAAACATTGGTTGCCCCAACAGGTACTCTTCTGGTCTGTGGCAAAATTTGCATGAAACTTCAAAAGCATCTGAGCAGAGTTGCTGCAGCCTCTCAGCTTGGCCTGTGGCTTGAGGGTTGTTGTGGATATTTTTGCTTCTGAAAGCAGGCAATGCATGGTCTCAGCCTTGCCTGTGGCATGAGAGCTGTGCTGTTGATCTCACAGCACAGCTCAAAGGCATTGTGTTACAGCAGTGGATCAGAATCAACACAGCCTCTCAGCCTCTACATCTTGGCCTGCTGCTGGAGAAAACTCAATGCAGCCTTGTTTGTGGCTCGAGGGGTTGCTGCTGATGTCTTAGCATATTTCAAGCTGGTCAAGCTGTTCAGCGGTGTTTGCTCTTGTTTTTCTTTTTACATATGGCTTGGAGGGGCTGCTGCCGGCAGCATGCAAACAGCTGTTCAGCAGAATCAACACAGCCCCTAGGCTTTGTCTGGGGCATTGGCGCTTGCACAAAGCTTAACACAGTCCATACAGCCTGAATATAGCGAACCTGTTTCAATTGATTGCAGTGGCCACTATTGAGGACGCGTCAGACATACATTGCGAAGGTCTGTTGCAGCCGGCACTGCTTGCCCTGCCACAGACTGCTGACCAGCTTGCAAGCATATTGTTTGCTCAGCCTGCTCGACTTATCCCGATCCAGAAGGATGTTTTTGACAGCTTTGGTGCCTTCTCGAGTCTGAAGCGAATGTTTGTTGTGGATGACGGTTCAGCTGTAACACTGGCAAGACTTGTCTCCAATCAGCTGTCATTTAGGCTTTGGCTTGAGGGAGAGGCAGGTACAGTGCACAATGTCAATCAAGGCCTGATTGTCCCTCTGCAAGATCTTGACAATCTAGCGTTCGAGTCCCAGCAAGGCTTTCTGCCAAGATGTGATCCAGACAGCACGGTGACCTTGTTGTCTAAAAGGATTGCCAGCCTGCGCCCTGATGGTGTAATACGCAGCAATGATGGTCGCAGACTGCTCATGAAGTGGGAAGAGACAGCTGACTCTCTAGCAGACGCAGTTGAGGACCTCAAAGGTGCTGCGCTGCTTGTATGTTTTGGTGTCTTTTGCCATGTTTGTCATTCACACTCGTAGGGTACTGCATGGCAGGTTTTTTGTATGCATCATGAATGACACATCAGAATGCCACAGCCAATGTCAGAAGCAGGAATATTGCAATGTATGAGCACAGCCTGTGCTTCTAATGGCCTTCTTCAACCACTTGAATGTTTGGATTTGTGTACTGCAGCCAAGACAGCTCGGTGGTCTACATTGTACTATGGCCAGCTACCGTATTTGGTAACATTTGCTGCTGCCAAGACGCACATCCAGTTCTACATCATTGAAAGAGGCAATGTTGCAGACCCAAAGGCTGTTGGGTCAAAGATCATGCTAGATACATTGCCAGGGCGTGTCAAACTGTTGTTAGCAGCTGTTAACCTTCACAAGATACTGCGAGCAGTGGAGAGCCACCTACCCCAAGAGATTTTGCCAGTGGATCAGCTGCAAATCTGCTCTCACGAAAAAGGCTACATCCGCGAATTGTGAGCGCAGTCACTTTGAGTACTGAATGCCAATTGGTTTTCATGTTTGTCTCAGCTTTCTGATGCAAGTCTTCGATTGTACCTATGTATTTGTGTTTGTTAAATAAGGTGTTAACATGCAGGGTCAATCAACTGATTGTATTGATGCAGGGTGTTCAGGTCAGATCTTTGCGTGCACAAAGTCATCAAGGGCTGGAGTAGCTTTTGGGCTGCTTGGTTCACAGACATCAACATCCTGGAAGAAGTGTACAGAGCCACCAGAGACAGCGCCGGCCTTGTGCATGCGATCGAAGGCCCTGTCATCCATGAAAACTCTATCAGCACTGGTCGCAAGCGCACCTTGTCCATCCCACATCTTACCAATGACGACTACAGCATTGTCATGCAGCCTGTGGGTTTGCGTGGTGCACACGCTATGCCAAAGGATGAAGCACAATTGGCACGGGCAGCTCATGGCTGCCTACATGGTTTAGAAGCTCTGCACAAGGTGACCTTGTGTGTGTGTGCATGTCTATGTCTGTCTGTGTGTGTGTCTCTGTGTTGTCTGTCTGTGTGTGTGTCTCTGTGTTGTCTGTGTGTGTGTGTCTCTGTGTGTGTCTCTGTATGTGTGTGTGGGTGCGTGTGTGTGTGTGTGTGTGTGTGTGTGTGTGTGTGTGTGTGTGTGTGTGTGTGCAGTTTGCACAGGTGCATGCCGCTTACATCAGCTGCGAGGTGCGTAGCTGTTAAAAGCTTTCTCAACAGCTTCACCAGTTTTTGTGAAACACACAGAGCCCTGCTGCAGACATGGGTTTGCGACATGCAACACACCATGCATCCATGCCTTTGCCCAATACATGCCATCTTGGCAGAGTGCAGCATTCCCACTGTCAGTCCAAAATGATGGTCTGCCGTTTCTTACCTGCAGGCTGGCTTTGTGCACCGAGACTTGCACTGGGCAAATGTGGCATGCACTGTTGACAGGGCCTACTTTCTGCTGGACCTGGAGACATGTCATTGGGCAGATAAGACACCAGATATCTATATGCGCATCTGGCAAGATCTGCTGCAAGACACAAAATATACAAAAGCATCTGACATCTGCCTGTTGGGTAGGATGTGGTGTCATCTTGATGCAATGCAGCAGCAGTTGAGCCCTTCTGGCATGTCTTTTAAGCAGCTCATATCTCAGCCCGTAGGACAGGCAAGCACAGCCACCCAGCTGCTGAGTCACCCTTGGATTGCATGCCAGGGGCTGGATTGCAGAGTGGCTGGTGCACAACCAAATGAGCGGTATGTTGCGTAGGTTGAGAAACTGAGACATGCAGTCAATTGTGAGTACGACATTAGAATGAACAACAGGTGAATTAAACACCTAGAAAAACTCAACTCCAGCGTTGTTGCAGCTCTTGGGTTGCATGGCATGATAGAAATGGAGAAGATTTTGTCATTGTTCCATTTTGTTCATGTTGTGTAATGTATACAGGCAGATAGGCTGATGTAAATCTAGTTGTGCTAGTATTTATTTATCTTGTTTGGGAGACACTGTCCGAGTGCATGATGCACTCTGACAAACTTTCAGTTCAAGCATTCAATTGTTTGTCATCCTTCCTCCTCTACACTTGTTGTGCGGACATGTTCACGAGTCACATTCTTGCAGATGGGTCCCATTTTAAGGTCGCCCTGCCCTTGCTAAACAACGCCGGTAAATAGAAGTTTGCCAATCCACTGGAATTTTGATACAAGTTTACTTTGTGCAGCAAACAGTGATGTACAGTCATGGTGTCAGCCGTTCAATTCGAACGCAGTACACATGTGTCACAAATCCTAGCCTGTTATCAAATGCTGCAAAGCGGCTTTAATGTGATGGAAATCTTATTCAATATGACGCTGTAATTTTGCCATAAATGCTTGCGTATCTACGCTTGTGTCTACCGTGTGTATGCCCAACCTACGCCAGTATGTACATACATGAATATGCCTGAGTTAGGCAGATGGATAACAATATGTGCCGAATGTAGACAAAAAACATAACGCCTCCCATACATACGGCATTTTGAGCCAATCATTGCAGCTTTAGAGCTCTAGTCCCCTCATGCTGTCAGGGACTGCTGGCGTTGCTGCTGCATGAGGGCAACAGCGGCTTCCAGGTCACGGAGGCGGCGGTCATGCTGTTGCTTGCCCTGTAGCCCAAAACAACACAGATCAGTCAGCTGCTGTGCATGACTTGTCCAACCAACCCGTGGCCTGTTGTCACAGTGAGTAACAATCTAGAATAAAGCACATGATTGCCGGCGCTGACTTTGCCACAAGTAATCTTACGTGACACACTGCCACCCAGCTAGCCTTTGGCGCTATACATCAATTTATACAGCGTGAAGCAGCGACACCATGAGCAAGTGCATCAACAAGCAGAGATGAGGATGTGCATACCTCATGCAGGTCCAGAACCATCTGGCCCACAGACTTTAGCTGCAAGAGAGCATGCTCAGCAGCTGCTGCACGAGCTTCAGCAGCAGCTTCCTTGGCCTTGGCAGCCTTCAGCTGATGCTGCAGCTGGATGACGTTTATTCCAAGTGCTGCAGCTGTACCCACAGCTGCACTCAGACTCTTCTGGCTTAACTCCAGTTGGCGCTGAAGCTCACTGTTGTGGGTCTCGCACGTAGCAAGTCTGGCCTCAACAGCAGCTTGGCTCTGCTGGGACACCAACAACTGCCGCCTCAGCTGATGTAGTTCAGTCTCAGTCGATGCACCTCTGGCAGCAACCGATGTCTGCTGGGTGTTGTTGAGCTGCTGGTGCTGTTGTACTTCTAGCTGCTTGGCAGCTGTGTGTTCAGCAGGTGAAGCGGTGGCTTCTGCAGTTGTAGCTGTGGGGTCGGCACCAGTAAGTGTGATGTGAGTGGCATCTGCAGTGTTGATGTCTTTAAGGGTGCCCTGGGCAAATGCAGATGCGATTGCTGCCTTTGCAGATGACTTCCTGGCAAAGACAACTTCACTATGTGCATCTGCAGCAGTGGCCGTAGGGAGTGCAGCTGTGGCCTTGGGGTTGACAGCTGTGGCCACGGCCAATGCACTCGTGGCCTTGCTGTGTGCAGCAAAGGCCTCTGGTGCAGCAGCTAATGCCATGGAGAGTGCAGCTGTGGCCTTGCAGTTTACAGCTGTGGCCTGGCTGTCTGCAAGAGGTGCGACTTGGCTGATGACAGGCGTGGCCATGGTCAACATACTTATGGACTGGCTGTCTGCAGCTGTGGCCTCTGGTGCAACAGGTGTGGCCATGGCCCCAGTGATTGCAAGTGTGACGTCATCAGCTGTGTGCCTGATTCTGTCGGTGACAGCTTGGCTCCCCAGCAGCTGGCTGCCTGTCGCCTCTCCCTTCAAGTGCAGGATGCACTGCTTGCTGGTCTCAAGTTCTGCAGCTGATGGACCTCTGGCAGGTTCCTGCAACACCAGGTGTGTCAGCTTTGGAGTATGGTTCACAGGCAGACCATATGAGCAAAGCACATGTGTGGGGCGCACCTTGACAGCTGCAGGTGCACACTGCAGCTTGTGCAAATCTTGTGCAATGTCCTGAAGCCCATGTGTCATATGTAATGGCAACTTCACCTGTGCAGCGCACGTGCAGAGTGTGTGATAGTTACATAGGCCCATTTTGCCTCTGAGAGCATTAGCAATGGTGTCTAGTCACAATAGGCATTTGCCAGAGTTGTTTGGTCAAACCAGGGGTAACTTCTGTGCACCAGCAAGGAGTCAAAGGCATTGCATATCCAGCCAGCGGTATAGCCAGTGCAGGTAGCAAGTCACTTATTGATGGCGTCCTTTCATGCAAAGCAGATGAAGAGAGGCTTACCAGGCCAAGCCTTGCAGATTTTGACTTTGCAATCAGCAGACTCAACGCTGCCGCATCTATCACTGTAGATCTCAAAGCTGAACACTGAGTCAGTGTAGCAGCCGAAAGAGGGCCAGAAGCTGACTCATGCTGGAGGTTCAGCTCAAGAGGGGCAGCAGGTTCCCTCAGATGCAGCCTTGGTAGTGCAGACACTATCCTCTGCAGATCCTGCATTGCAGTTTGTATAGCTCATTGTGAGTCACAACGGCCACAATTCATTCTTATTCTTGATTGATTATGATCATTATTCTTAACTTTGTTGTTGTTGTTGTTGTTGTTGTTGTTGTTGTTGTTGTTGTTGTTGTTGTTGTTGTTGTTGTTGTTGTTGTTGTTGTTGTTGTTGTTGTTGTTGTTGTTGTTGTTACTACTATTGTCATTATTAGTAGTACGAGTAATAGCTCAGTGCATTTCGATTCATGCCTGCAATTTGAGCTGCAATGAACCTGAACTGTGCAAAGCTTGCAAGCTCTAGGTGTGCAGGCAATGCTACGCAGTACCATCAGAGGCTGGGGCCTTGCAGGGTTATTATGCACAGTAGTAAATGACAATGAGAAGCACAACAGACGAAAGCACAAGTTGATGCTCTAAGCAGGAGCACCCTGACACCAGCATAGTAAGGCTTTTCCATGCAAAGGACAGTGTAAGGGACTGGTGGAGAACCCAGCAGCCCATACACAAAAGGTCAGGCACACAAGGCATGCAACTCGGCCTGCCAGGCTATCAGCAAGCAGAATGCTCATTGCAGTGCTGTGCACAGGAAGGTTTGCATACCTGGAAGTTGTGCAGACACTGGCAAGACGTACTGCACCGATTCCGAGGTAGCAAAGCCACCGGGGATCTGTTGGCCAGAAGAAAACTGGCTGGGGACTGCTGCTTGGCCATCCCATGTCCAGCCACTGAAGCTGGTCCCTCCAATGCCAAAGAGCCAAACACAAAAGCCAAAGAGAAGTCTGACCTCAATGATACTGTGTGACTAACTGCACTCAAAGCCTTTGCAAATGCAGAGGAGTCAAGCCAGACAGTGTTCAACGATCCTGATACTCGCAAGCAGTCCGATACCTCACCAAAAGAGTCTAGAGAGTACTTGAAGCTGGAAAAAAATGACCAGATGAACGCAAGGTTCATGCTATCATCAGCAATCAGGGCAGGCACACATGCGCCAGAGTCTTTGGCATTTGTAGCTATCAAGGAAGAGCAGCTTGTACTGCTGCCTCCATAGTCATGATTCAACAGCGTATCGATGCTGACAAGGCAGTCACCTAGCATTGCAGCCGCAAGTACGACTGAGAAAAGGCCAACAGTGGCGGTGCTGCTGCCACCAATCATTGTCAGTGAAGGACTATTGCACTGAAAATCAGTGTGCATGGCTTGCAAGCAAGCATATGGGGTAGGGCTTGAGGGTGATGGGCTCAGACTTGGGCACACCCCAGCCTTAGCCAGGCAGGCAAACACAGATAGACTGTGCAAGTCCAAAGGCTTATTCAACCCAGGGAAGTCAACGTTGAGGGGCAACAACAATTTCTCTGTGGCCACAGCCATGCCATCAGTCGACATTGTGTCATCTTGAAGCTGTTCACACCCAGAACAGTCTGAGTCCATGCTGTGGCATTTGCAGCTGCCAAGCAAGGCCAGGATGTTTGTGACAGCCAGGGTGTTGGTGATAGCCAGGGGCCTGACACAAACTGCTGGTACAGTTGGGGGAGGACTGACGAGGCAAGCTTCCCCAGTGTTGTCAGATGAGGCCGTGGTTGTGGTTGAGTGCTCACAGTGAAGCAGGGACAACAGCTTGTCCATCAGGCTTTGGCACCTGCTTTCAAAGCCACGAGCAGCCTGAGCAGAAATCTTCATGCCGCCTGTCTCTCTGATTGTCATGGCTGCTGGAAATGGGTGCGGGTGAGTCAACAGCGGGGCTGCTGCTGTGTTGTCAAACTTCACCACCTCTGATGAAAAGGGCGATGGCTTCAGGGGGGTCTGGACAGGGCGACAGGGTGGGGGTGCCAAGGACAGGCTGCTGGTGTTTGGTACGGTAGCATCAGTGAACAGGGCAACAGTGGCTGGGCTGAGGAGCACATCTGCTACATTTATTGACCCCCTGCAGGCAGCAAGTATGTTTCTTCAGTCTCATGTCAGATGTTGCAATTGGCAGAGAAGGCACATTGGTTGCCACACTGAAGAAGACGTCAAGACAAGGAAAAGCTCGGAGCAGTCATGAGAGCACCATTGCTGCAAGCAAATCTTGCATGAGCATGAGCTTTCATTGTCTACCATGTCCTGAACCTGTGTATGTTCAATCCTGCTCATGATACCCCAACAAGACAAAAACATTATGTACTACTGTGATGCCTCATGCTTGATGTCAGATCTGAGCATCAGTCTAGATTTGATTTGGTTTCTGCCGGCTTTATACAGAAGCATGATGACCTCCTTGAAACAGGCCTTCCTGGAAAACAAAGTACCTCCTGCCTGCACAGGATGTAAAGCCGCAAGGCATTCACAGTTACTCAGGGGCAGATGGCTTCCAGGCACATAAGGGCTCATTGAGGTTATGGGATAAGCTGGATGCATCTCACAGCATCAACCTGCTGTCCGATTCTCAGCTTGGCCAACTCACATTATAGATAGATGTCAACCAATGTGGCAGAATTGGTCTCCAGCCGCTAATGCTTTGCTGGCTGCTGCCAGCACGTTGGTCATGCTGGTAGCATTCAACAAAGCAGAAGCGGCTGGACTGAAGATCACATCTGCAACATTTTTTGACATTCTGCAGGCAGCATACATTTTGCTTTCACATTTGATTGCATCATTTAGCATCATAGGGGGACTAAATGTCACGTCTGTTGCTGGTTGCAGAAAAGAAACGCTTGCATCTTTTGAGAAAGGTGTTGCTACAAAGGACAGCTATGGGCAGTCATGGAAGCACAAGCATGGGCAAGCAACCTAGCATCAGCATACACACGCATTGATACCCATGTATGGTTGCCAGTAAATTATGATGCAAGTGCAAATACATGCAGCGCACAGGGAAGCAGTGCTGACCTTGAAGTGCTGAGCCTTCTTGCTATTGTAAGGCTCAGCACATCTGCCAGACTGGCATTGATACCGGCCCCGCAGCCCAGAGAGCGAGCACCAGATACCGGCTTGACCACAACACCACCCCAGAAACCAGTTGTCCGGACACCAGAAGACTCCACACCCAGCATGTGTGCAACCACCCTGGTCCTGCTGAAGTCTGCCAGGGCCACTGCTACAAGAGCCGGACTGGCCACAACATGTGCCATTGGCACTGGAGAGTCTGCCCCTTGTAGGTAGCTGGGTGGTGTCACATCACGCATCACTTCCATGGTGCAGCTGATGACCCAGCGTGTGGTTATGAGCTGTGTTGGCACAGCTGGGCTGCTGGTGTCTACCAGACCAGTAGACTGAAAGACAGCATGCACCTGTACCATTGATGGGATGTTGATGCCAGGAGCAGTCTCTGGTGCAGCCCAGTGCACTGCCATGACCGCACAACAGCCGCCACCGCTGGTCATCACTAGGGACACTAGGGGCTTGGGAGATGGTGGCACTAGTGCATCACACACCAGCTGTGCTGGGGAAGGCATGGAAGATGGTGGCACTAGGGCATCACACATCAGCTGTGCTGGGGAAGGCATGGAAGGATAGGACATCTGAGCTGGAGTGAAGGCGGCTGGCACAAAGTATTTCTCCTCCATTGGTGTCCAGTGATACACCTTGACGTCAGTGATTGCCCTGAATGGTGGGCTTGCAGGTGGCCAGGTGGCAGGGGGCTTGTCCATCCCCACTGCTGGTCCCCTCAGAAGCAGCTCTGGGAGCAGAGTGCTGACAGCAGCCAGGGGTCCTGATGGCATCACAAGCACACACGCCACAGTGGGACTGATCTCTCTGGCTGCTGCCGCTGTCAGTCCCAGGCTCACAGACTCGGTCCCTGTCTTTGCTGGGGTCAGAGGTAGCGCTGGGGGTAGCATGGGCGGGAGCCCTGATAATGACATCTGACTTTGCTTCCGTGCGGCTGCTGGGATGATATCTAGACTGAGGGCTGGGATGTGCTCTGGGATACACTCAGGGGCCAGGATGCGCTCTGGGATGCACTCAGGGGCTGGGATGCGCTCTGGGATGCACTCAGGGGCTGAGATGCACTCAAGCGCAGAACCGTGCTCAGAGGCTGACGGTGGCGTGATGAGCAGCAGAGCAGCCTTGAGCAGCTGTGGAAGGCTGAAGCAAACTGCCTTGCAGTCTATGCTGATGCTTACGTGCCTTGTCAGACCTGCACAGAAATGAAGGTGGGCTCAAGCACTTAAATTTGCTCGCCGGTCGCATTGTGGGTACGAGGGTAAGAGCTGGGGACGTAACATGGGTAAGAAGCTAATGCAATTCAACAAAGCTTGCATGCTTGTTCAAAAAGCGCCAGAATGGGAACATTTCATGATCTTGCCATTTTTCCTGACTTTTGTCGACACTGATTTGGCCAGACAAGTCTCTGGCCAGACAAGTCTTCAGGCAGAACAAACAGCACAGAGAAATCTGCATCATGGCAAGGAAGGCAAAAGCTGGCTCACCTGTCAGGTGCTTCCTTGGCAGGAGCAGTCCTTTGTCCATGACATACACTACACCATGGGACATCACAACCGTCAATGATGAACCCTGTGACTGCACCTTGGCCACCACTCCAGCAGCCTTGCATGCAGATCTTGGCTCCTGAAGCTTGAGGACAACCAATCCAGTGTCAACAGCTGGGGCCATGCTGGTCACTAGACTCAGCGCAGGGGTCTCAGTTGAGATTGGGGTAGGAGTGGGGAGGGAGGGTGCGACATGGGTCAGCTGGGCTTGCGCTGCCCTGGTCAAGGCCTCCAAGTTGAAGTGGACTGCCCGGCAGTCTATCCACACACTCACATGCCTCTTCACACCTGCACCAGAATCCGACCCAACATCAGAAGTTGTGATGCATGGTAACAGCATTAGTAGTGCTGTGACCATGCATTTGTACCCTGTGAAAAAATGTTCAGTTACTCACGGCATCTGACATGTGGAATACTTGAAGCAATGAGACTCAAGCTGCATGCGCTACATGCAAGGCATCAAATATGACCAGTGTAAGACGAACACCATGTCATCTAGACGCTGCCCTGTATGCTTCCAGACAGCACAAAGCAGCCAGGCAAGGCTTGCATGGTACAGTACCATTGATACTGTGAGACATGCAGGCGCTTGAAACGTTGGTGCGATATCTGATATACAAGCGCTGATACCAATTGTATGCTGAAGCCTGCACTGGGTTGCTGGATGCTGGCCAACAGTCGTGTCGCCAAGGTGAGCAGCAAACGAGGCAATTGAGTTGAAGGCTGTACAACAGAGCAAGAGCATATAAGTACAAACGTTCACCAGATTATGCATATAAGCGACAAACGCAGAGCATGCACACGACACAACGTGCCAGCTGAATCACTGTCGGCAAGATCACCCCATCACGCATGATGCGCACACCTCCTGACCCCTTGAGCCTTGCATGCAACCCCCTGCACATCCCCAGGGTACCCTTCTGAGTCACAGGCCTGTACCCCAACTCTAGGAAGGACCTGACACTAGCAAGGCCCTCCTTGAATGTACTGGGCGTCTGCTGCTTCCCTCTATGCAGAATAGCAAGGTACAGACTGGCTACAAGGACAAGAGCCATGAAGCGGCCTCGTGGGGTAGCGGATGTGACTGGAAAGTGTTGGCACAGATGTTGAAGCTGATGGCGCAGAGGGTAGGTGAGCTGGCCTGCATAAGGAGGTGCATGGCGGCTCTGCTGCTGCAGCATCTCCAGGTGTGCCCTGCATTCATGCGCAGCATGTTGGTCAGTGAAATGTCAGGACAGCACAAGCTGCACGGAGATGGCAAAATGTGTCAGCAGAACGAATTCACGATTTGCTGTGGGACTGGATGGCCAGCTGCAGTGAATCAGCCACACGCATACGCTTGCGCAAATGCACAGGATGTCTGCCTGCAAATGCGCGCACATCTGCAGCTCAAGGTGTATTCAGCAACGCAGCCGTACCAAAGAGAACACTGCAACAGGAAGGCAGACACATGCGCAGTAGGGTCTCATTGCTGATGTGCGGTCAAGACAGCTTAAGGAGCAAAGAAAACAGGAGAAAAGAATAAGGAGAGAACAGAAGCAGGCAACCCACATTCCTGTCTGGTGATTATCTGCCAGGCAGACCCCCTGAAGAATGCCGCACCCCAGCTGGGCTGCATCCACCTTCTGACCTGGCAGCAACTCCAATGGCGTGTCCACCGCGCCTGACACTACCAGCACCACAACGTCCTTGATGGCACGCTGACCAGCATCAACCAATTGCTTGCTGACTGCTGTGGCAGTTAGGGAGCTCTGAAGCACCTGCAGCAACAGCATCAAAATCCAGTCGCTGCAGTGTCGCGACTTCTCACTGTTGCAAACCTTGCCGTGCCAAACATGTTGCTGTAAGCAAAATGACCAGCTTCAGACAGCACATTACCTTGAGGTGCTTTGAGGGCACGAAGCTGTTCCAGCTTACGTGTTGACCACTGCAGCCAGCCATCACAGCTGTTCTGGCAACAGCAATGTCCAGCTTCTGCTCCAGCTCATTGATCTTGCTGCAACAGACAGCGGATTGGTGCTTATATATTTTCAGTTGCAAAATAAGCTCTGAACACTGTGATGGACCTCAGTCCAGCACTGCAGAAGATAGGCTGAACAGTGTTTACAGCTACCATACGGGGCTGCTGGTGAGACCAGGCACGCAGACGGTGTTTCACCTGGTCGGCTGCTCGTTCGACACCAATTTATGAGCTGTCGTAGGCCTGCCCAGTTCTTGTTCTGCAAGCTTGTGCAGTTCTGCAAGCTTCTTTGCTTCCTTCACAGCTTTGACCTGTGACTCCTTGCGCTCTTTGCGGGAGCCTGGTTTGCTCCGCTTGAGCTTGCCCTGTCCCATGAGGGCTACCGCTGCTTCTCTGTTTGGGGTCTGGGCTAGACCTTACAAAACCAGGTGATTCAGACCCAGCAATTTCGTTCAAGTGGCAACAGACATAAGGCCTCGCGTGATCGCAGTATTCTTACAGCATCAGGCTAGGCGGCTCATCCTGACGCATTATGCTCCAAAGCGATGAAAAACTCCAAGCAAGGTTCAAAGTAAACGTTGAGCTTTGATGTTGACTTTTGGGCATCGCGAGCCGTACACGGCATGCGTGGCAAGCCATGACTAACAGAGGCTTCCACTGCAAGAATGCAGAAAACAACAATCATGGCACGAACACACTCGAACAATGTGACATTTGGTGCCCTGTTTCTTTGCGAGTTTCTTCATGAGTCTGACACATTGCTTGAAACATACAGGCATGCCTAAAAGAGGCTGTCGTATAAAGCTGCAACTACAGTACTGTGCATATTCTTAGGCTGTCCTATAAAGCTGCAACTACTGTACTGCGCATATTCTTAGGCTGACTGGGCTGCAACAGTAGAGCGCTGCACCCCGTTGCAGAGCAAAGCGCAGCCAATGCATACAATTTGCATCTGAGTATTTCAAGGTTGTGGATGGCAGTGTTGTGTGCATGCTATAGTTGATATACATATCACAATGCTGTAGGCAACAGAACAGGTAGACCTAGAGTGCCTGCTCTGGCAGTAAAGGTCTAAGTAATGTGATGGAATGATGAATACAGTGGATGGGTGGCAGCGACATCTGGAAGTTTACATGTGGCATCTGGCCTATGCTTGACTCACCCTCAAGCTAACTCTGATGTCTTCTAGACGCATGCTGAATATGCATGATAACAGCACTGAGTATATGCAAACAGTCATGAACCACTCATAAAACAGCACAGTGCAATACACAGCGGCTGTGGCGTGCTCAAATGATTTAGTGGTTTCCATTGACGATTGCTAACATTGCCGCATAGTCAGCCCAATGTGACATGCTCAATCTCGTTGTTTTAACACAGGTCTTCACTATAACGCATGTACAATTGATAAGCTACTGTGAATCAGAGGTGGCATGCATAGGTATCATGATATCTTGCACTGCTAGCAAAGCAAAACACCAGCGCTGCCAACTTGACAGTGGACTGTCCACTCTCACACTGGTGTCACACTGGAAATTTGGATTGAGAATGATGTGACACTATGATTCAGGAATTCGCGCAGTCCAATAATCACTTGATCTGGCCTTCCTCAACTTCTTCATCTCTTGCTTGGTCTTCTGCTTGGACAGCTTGATGTGGAGTTGCTCGACTTCATCAGCGCTCCTGTCAATGGCTCCAGCCAGGCTTGGGTTCTTGCTTAGGATTGGGTCTTCCTTAGCCTGGGGGACAGGCCATTTGAAGCGGTACCCACAACCAACATTGAAGGGCCCACTACCAGTCTCAAGCAGATTCTTCTCTGTGTCACTAGGCAGCTTAGTCTTCCCTGTGTGAGTCACAAAGGCATAGCTGCCATTCACAGGGGCGCCTGCAATCTGGCTGATGGTCTGCATGGCAGCCCTGAGCTGCTGCAGCTTGTCAAGCAAAGCTGCCCTTGTTGCTGATGTGCTGTCATCCTCGGTCAGGGTGAACGTGGAAGGCACCATGCCAGGCTTAGCCAAGGAAGCCAGATGTGACTGAAGCTGCTGTGCGAAGTAGCCACGCATGCAGCCATCTAGTTCTGTGAAGGCATCTGGTGACATCACCTCATAGCAGTGCTGGTTGAAGAATCTCTGCACCATGTCTATGAGGACTGGCTTGCAGGAAGCAAGAGCTTGTGACACAACTGCTGGAAGCAGCTCATTCTCCAATAGGTGGTGAAGGGAGCTGAAGCGTTGGATTTTGAGGGTATCTTTAGCCTGGAACGCCTTGTCATACATGAGCTTGACCATGCTCAGGTATGTGTCAGTGGCCAAAGTCTGATGCACTGCGTCCAGCACTGTGGTACGCAAGGCATTGTGGGCTGAAGCCCAGATGCCACTTCCCCACTCCAGCTCTTGCTCTGCCCAGACGGTGTCCAAGAAAGGCAGTGGACACTCCATGCTGCCCCGGTCTGTGGTCATGTTGCTCAGCTGCACTCCCCGCTGAGAAAGCCACTTCCAGCTTCTGGAATCTTGCAAGACCTGTCAGCAAAGCAGCTCTCAGCAGCTGGCAATGTCACCGCACATGGTGAATTGACAAGCATGCATTGTGCCATCTGCAGCAATTGGGTTAGTCACAGATTTGTGCTTACATGCATCAGTATATGCATGTGCACATGACATACTGTACAGATCTGCTATGGATCTGGTGATGAACAAGGTCTGTCACTTGCATGTGCAGTTGTAAGCATAGATTTCACATCAAGTTATAAAAGCTGGACACCTGATAATGTGATCACATTAACTGAAGCTTGGTTCACTCAGACAAGCATAGAAAAAGACAAATTTACATCAGTACGTCAGCCCCACTGGACCGATCAGTGGAGTCCAGTGGGGTCCAGTTTATGAAAGTTTAATGGAGTGTGTCGGCTGCCAGCCAATGTGCGAATGTATATTGTTCATGTGCCCAACTGGAAACATCATTGTTTGAACCCTGATGATCAGGGAAAGGGTTGAAAGAGAGGGATGGAAAAGTGTCTTAAAGAACAGTTTAAAAATGCGCCATGTGAGTCACAATTGTGCAACATAGAACATGATGCAAATGTAAGTAGATGTAGTATAAGATAAATGCTTGAGTACATGCATGCACACATATGTACACACCTTGGATGTCAGAACCTCAAGAAGTTTTGCAGGATCCACTGCATCTGGGCTGGGTCCCAGGTCTCCAATCTTATTTGTGATCTTAGTCATGGTGTCTTGAATTGATTGCAAGACAGAAGGCATCCAGCTCTGCTTGATGTGGGCAGAAAAAAGATGATCTAGCTTGGCGATGAGCTGAGCACTGGTGGTGTTCTGCCTGAGCTGCTGCTGAACTGTCTTTGGAGCGTAGGCTTCTGCTGGGTCTTCAAACAGCTCGTCAAAGACTGCCTCTTCTGCTGCTTCTGCCTCAACCAGGCTGACTTTGTCTTGATGTAAGCGGTTGACCACTGCCACACAGCCTGCCAGACTTGGTAGCTCTGCAATCTCTTTTGACCGGTTGAGAACCCGCTCAAAGATGTGCTCAACGATGGACTCTTCGTCTTTTATGAGATCTGCCTTTGTCAAAGCCAGGATGGTGCTGGGAAGCTTGGCACTGTCTCTGACCATCTTCACTGCAATGCTACTATCCAAGCTAGGGATAGTTGCGTCCACAACACAGAGGACAAGAGTGTTCTCTTCTTGCAGGTAGCTGTTGACCAATTCTGTGGTTTGATCGTACAGATCTGCAGGATATAGCTGAATCCCAGGGAGGTCTACTAGCTCAATTGTGGGTACATCTACCTGCATTCACAACAATGCCAAGATCAGACTTGTTGTCACAATGACAGCTGTTGTGGTCATCATGCATGTGCTGAGCTGCTAGGCAATACTAGAACTAGTGCCAGTGCTGTCGTCGCATGATGACTTGATTCAAAGAGTCAGTAGATCATTGAAGAAATAAATTGTCCGGTGTACAGAACTTCTAGATGTGCACACTCATAAGCAGCTGCTTCTGAGGTCTGCAAACCGATTAGTCTGACAGATACAGTGACAGTTCTGATTCAGTTTAGAAGCAACAAATACTTGCAACTTGAAGCATCAGCTTCCTTTGCTGATTCAGAAGCTTGCCTGGGAAATTTTGATGATAATCTCATCATCTGTGATGGTGGTGAATGGCTTCATTATCCTGTCCACTTCTCCAAGAATGGCATCGGTCGACGGCAGGAGGATCCGGTGATCTTGGTACACCACTTGCACGGAGGCTTCTTCAGCTGACGCAACTTGCTTGAGTTGCAGCTTGACAGGCCGTTTTGTGCACAGATCTCTATCTCGTGGAAACACCGAGCATTTTGTGATATTCTCTAGCAGGCTGGACTTGCCCGCACTCTTGCCTCCAATGACGATGACCTTTGGCAGCTCAAAGTGGGACGCAGGCAAATAGGATTTGACGCTCTGCATGGCCGCCTGGAAGCGTCCAAATGAGCTGCTGTTCAGCTGCTTGAAGATGGTATCACCGTCGAAGAGCGGCGACTGTTTCCTGCTGTACCCTTGCCTAAACTTCGACATGATCAGCCTTGCACACAGCATACTTGATAGTCAGCACACGAGGTACATGTTCATCAACGCATACCGCTTCAGAGTCTTTCTGCAAGCGGTGGCAGAACTGCAGGGCGACAGGTCAACAACCGCAGGCCAGCCTTACCTTTCTGGCCTTGCAAGCTTGATTTACGGGGGTCACCACAGCAGCACGCTGCGTAAGTGACTTTGCAATGGCGCCGCAATGTTCGATAATGTCAATCTGTCTGACACAAAGTTGTTGCAAAGGGTCACAAAATGCTCTGGCTCAGCGATAAGCTTCTCGTCATGATGCATGTGGATCTTTCATGTGCCAATGCTGGCAGATCATTGGCCGTGTCGAGATCGCGGCTTCCTGCAGTTTGGAACCTATGTCGGCCTCCAAGGACGCACTGAAGGCTGGTGAAAACCCTGGATGTTGAATAGTCAAACTCAGGTATAGCATGCATTCAAGTAATACTCAGGACTGGCAGCTGGGGCTCTCAAAAAGAGTGCATGCAAGGCTCCAGCAATGTGTATTGGGTGTCCTAAAAGTCACACTGATCTTGTGGACCATGTATTCAAACCAGCAAGCAAATCTAAAGCTGTGATATTGTAGACGAATTCCTTTGATACAAGCACAACACAGTCTCAGGCACACAGTTGACTATGCTACAGGAAACACACAATATTCTGTCCAGGACATACTGTTAATCAGGTTTGTCAATGCTGCCTTCGATTAATGTCAATGTCCATTTCAAAGTTTTCTGGTGAAGCTACCATGTACTCAGGCATTGTGTCCTGCCCATTCCCCAGTTTTGCTCTGTCAGCACCTGTTTCTGCTGCATCACACTCCTTATGTGACATGCCCATCTTTTTGACCACTTCACTCACGAAGCTCATTGCCATGTCTGGTTGAATCTGAGTCAGCGCTTTGAAGGAGGCAGTCACCTGCACACACAAAAAAAGCAAAATGTTGTAATCAATGCCCTGCTCTTGTCAACTTGGATTGATGAATCAATGTTGCTGCTACTGCCAGCAAGCTGTGCTGTGCTTTGTTTTGCAAGCTTGTGAACGGCAAAAGCTGCAGCCAAGACTGTTGATGTAAGCAACACTATGAACACTCTTAACTGTCCAAAGCCTACCACAACACTGGGCAGACACTCTCCAGCAACTTCCATGCAGACTGCCTGAAGCTCAGTGCTGCTGCGCTCATGTGCAACCTGCAGCAGATCAGAATCCTGTTGCAACTGGGCAACTACTATCTGGATTTGCAAGCAGGTGAGACACTCATGGTCTGTCACAAGAGTAAGCACTTCAGCATCAAATCAAGGTAATCAGAGCGCACGCAAATCCAGAACCATCTGACCCACACACTTCAGCTGCAGGACAACATGCTCAGCAGCTGCTGCCCTAGTTTCAGCAGCAGCTTCATGCGTCTGGATGAGTTTGCTGTTGATCTCACAGCATACGGCACATGGAGGAAATGCTATCCAGACAATGCAGCGTCAGCTGGATGCCATTCAGACAATGCAGCGTCAGCTGGATGACATTTCCTCTGCCGTATGCTGTGAGATCAACAGCAAGCTCTCAGGCAAGGCTGAGACTCTGCATTGCCTGTTCTCAGAAGCAAAAACATCCACAACAAACCCTCAAGCCAAGCTGAGAGGCTGCAGCAACTCTGCTCAGATGCTTTACAAATTTCCATGCAAAGTTTGCCGCAGACGAGAAAAGTACCTATGGAAGTCCATGTGAAACCAGTTGCATTCAGCGCTATTGGCATTGTTGCCCACCATGCCACAACGAACGCTTCTACCTGTGACACACAACTCCAGTGTGCCCGCATGTCAGCGTCGACCTATTGGTATAAGCAATTCCTTGAGCATGCCCAGCCACAGCTCTGGAAGTGGAGCAAGGAAGTACAAACTGGCTATATCATCTGTGTCAGCCAAAGCAGCAGGGATGCTTATTTCTGTAAACATGTCAAAGCTAGAACAGCTTTGACGGCCGGCTGCAGTGGTCAACATATGAGCTGGAACAGCTCAGTGCCATTAAAGCACCCAGGCCTGCAGCAGCATCAAAGCCTAGTCACAGCAGTGTCACAATTTCTCAGCGTTACAAGAATTGGGATGTATGTTGTTGTAAGCAAAAGAAATAGCTTCCGTCAGCGCCGTACCATGAGGTGCTTTAACGGCACTAAGCTGTTCCAGCTCACATGCTGACCAATAGCAAAGCTACAGCAATGTTCAGCTTCTCCTTCAGTTCATGGGTCTTGCCGCAACAGACAGCAAATTGATGCTTCTACACGTTCATTTACAACAGAATTCCTTAAAGCACTCAGTCCAACGCTGCAGAAGATGGGTTGGATGGTGTTCACAGCTAAAAGACGGGGCTGCTGGTGAGACATGGCCTGCAAACGCTGTGTCACCTGATCTCGCAAGGAACGCAAGGCGTCACAAGTCAGCGCTGTGAAGGAAGCCAAGAAGAATGCAGAACTGCATAAGTCTGCACGCACCGACCTGTCCAGGGAGGGCCGTGATAGCTTCTGAAAAGTCAAAAGCAAAAGCAAATGGTACGGCTCCGAGACCAGAGGATGCTATTGTCAAATAGATTCCGCTGAATGACCGTACAACTTCGACTTCCGCTGTATAGGGGATCATGCCACACGTCAAGACCGTCAACGGCGCAGCGGCACTGTGCGTGCGTAAGCCGTTCAGGACCAGCACTCGATCTCACGTTCCTCCGAGCAGAAACACCATCAGGACCAGGGCCGGTCCGGTGAAAGAAGCAGAGAGACCGGCGATAGATGTCACGGTAATGCTACCACCCAGCAGCCAATGGTGTCTCCACGCACTCAACCTGTCAAGCAAAACAAGCTGGCATGCACGACGGTTGACTTGTGACCACAGACCAAGACCTTGAACGAAGGTATTGCGCGGTTCTATGATGAGTCTTCTGGGCTGTGGGAGTCTATGTGGGGCGAGCACATGCACCACGGTAAGGTCACAGGGATGGTTTGGTTACCAACACATGCTTCTGCTGTGCAGATGTGCTGCACCATTTCACTTGCAATTACACTCACAATACAAAGCAAAGCAGTTGCATGTAAAATTGTGACCAACATACATTGTTTGCACAGGCTATTACCCCAAAGGTGGCCCAACCAAATCAAACTTGGAAGCCCAAATTGACATGATTGACGAATCTCTAAGATGGGCTGGTATAGACCAAGCTACTGAGGTGATGTTCTGCTATGCTGCATAGCAGCCTGCCACATTATCTGACTTTGCATCCTGAGCTGCCACGTCATCATCCCAGGCAGTGAAGCTGACTTGTAAATCCGATTGCTTGCAGATGGTAGACGTAGGCTGTGGCATTGGCGGCAGCAGTAGACACATTTCCAAGAAGTTTGGCTGCAGGGCAGAAGGCATCACACTGTCACCTGTGCAGGTATTGCTTGTCGTTGTCGTTTATACTGCCACATTGGGCACTCACTACTCACTGCCATTCTTGAATAACAAATGCATAGTGTGTTACGCCTTGCTGCTGCTGCTGCTGCTGCTGCTGCTGCTGCTGCTGCTGCTGCTGCTGCTGCTGTCAATTCGTGGCATAGCATTGCTTTAAGCTTACCCCATGCATGACACAACATCTTGCAGCAAGCATGTCTCAGCAAAGGCACCGACTCTTCATACTGCAGGCAGACAGGGCCAACAGCATATCTCAAAGTCAAGGCCTAGGTGAGAAAGTAAACTATCAGGTAGCAGATGCGCTGCACCAGCCATTCAGAGATGGGCAGTTTGACCTGATCTGGTCAATGGAGAGCGGTGAGCACATGCCAGATAAAGCCCAGTTCATCAGTGAGCTTACAAGAGTCTGCAAGCCTGGTGGCAAAATCCTCATCGTCACCTGGTGTCACAGGTAAAGCATGACAAATAAGGAAAAGATGCAAGATGCCTTTTGGCATTGATTCAAGTGATACACATGTACATAGAGATTGAGCTTCCCTGTGCGGGAGCACCATCCACAGTTGCAGACGAGCATGTACATTCAGCATTCAAAGCACGACCATTCACGCAGTGTTATCACATACTGTACTTTCTTTGACACACTTGTGAAGCCATGGCTTGATATTGCAAGCATGCAACAGCATGAGTTGGGACATGCAGCTTAAACTGCATACAACATCCAGGAATGGATGGCATGCCTGAGTCATATGGCATCCTGGTGACTTGATTTGACATCATTGCATGTACATGTGCACTGCCAATTGTTGGACCTTCGATGAAAAGACGTCTCTGATGCATCTCTAAGAGATGCATCAGAGACAAAACTTGCTTCGCGCTCAATGTTCCTACCACAGCTATGTTGCATGCAGAAACCTCCAGCCCGGTGAGTCTCAACTAAAGCCAAACGAGGAGGCTCTTCTAGATAGCATCTGCAAAGCATACTACCTGCCTAAGTGGTGCTCAATCAATGACTACGAGAAGCTATTCGAGGAGAATGGCTTGCAAGGCGTCAAGACTGCTGACTGGTCTGAAGAGGTAGCACCTTTCTGGGGGGCTGTAATCAAGTCTGCTCTGAGCACGCAGGGCGTCATGGGTCTCTTCAAGGCCGGCCTTACAACCATCAAGGTGATTTCAGCTACAATCACCGCAGCTTGCTTCCTCCAATCAAGCGAGCTAAGCTTTGGCCCGAGGCTCGCTTTGAAATGTCTTGCTGGCCTCTGTGTGCTTCTCAGAGATTGCATACCTCTGAAGGTTTTTCTGTGGCAGTTCTGTATCAGGCGCAGCAATCTGTACAGGCCTGTACAGGATCTGGCAGCTGCTGCATCTGTCGTGCAATGCTTTGATGTAGCCTACAGACTCATGCGTGTCATTGTCTTCGTTGATGTGAGCCACAAATGTCATTGAGTATGTGAGTCATTTTTTTGCAGGGCGCCTTGGTCATGCCCTTGATGTCTAGAGGGTTCAACAAAGGTGTTGTGAAGTTCAACCTGATCACGGCTACCAAACCACTGTGATCGTGGCTGTCTGATCGTTCCCTGACCTGACTCATGAGGCTCTGCCAAATTACTTACATAAGTATCTCGCAGGATTTTGGTTTGCATGCAAAGCATCCAGTACGGCGGAACCTGGGTAACAGCTAATGCAGTGCTTGCATGACATGACAAGGCTTTATACATCCCTCATCAACACAACTAAAGACTTCTTCATGACTGCTTTAATTGCGAAAAATGGCTTCATCTTACACAGCATATCACAAGTTGCAGGTGGTTTACCTGCTATGGCGTGTCCTTCAATCCTACTTGTGACAGCATACCTCCAAATCTCTGCATTGCATGCTGACAAGGCACATGGACAGGGGCACACTGCCTGTCACTGACTGATCTACCTAGCATATTTGATGGCTGCATCATACATACTATCTCTAAATGATACGGACCAAATCTAGCGACCACAGCACTGTTTGAGGGCCGGCTCAACATGCCTCGTTGAAGCATGGGGTTTGCATGGTACTGCCATGTTGGTGATCTGCTGGCAGCTGCTGACGCTGTATATGCTTTGTCATTCAGAAGCAACACGTGCAGTCAAAAGGACATTGATCTGTTTCTCCTCCAGCGCCCACATTCAACTCATCTGCTGTGTAGACGGGCAGACCCTCAGCATCAAACCTACAGCATAAAAGGCAAGGTTGCCTTTGTACCTTTATCATGATGCCCGTCAGACACTCTTGACAGATGTCAGTAATCAAGCAAGGCAAGACAACACAAGGCATGGTCCACGGCACACCTGCGCTGCTTGGGCTGACCAGTGCCAAAAATATCATCTTTGCTTCCCTGAAATGCTGCAGGCTTAGGGGCAAGCTTGACCTTCTGCATACACTATATGTTGTTAAGTTGGCTCATTGATGGCAGGATGCAACCCACAGCTGAATGGGTACCTTATCAGGCTTGGCAGTCAACTGTTTTTTGGCACGAACTTGCTTGAATATGTCGTCGATATCTCCAGCAGCTATGTGCCCTGGGACAGCCTTTGGGCTTTCAGGGGAGATGCGTTGAACTACCTCTTCAAGCTTAGCCCTTTTGGGATGAACTGCCTTCCCTGGCTTGCTGAGCTTGGTTGCTTTGCTCTGAGTTGTCAGGACAGGAGGGGGGCCGGCACTTGAAGGGGCTGTCGACGATGTCTGCTGTTTTCTTTTGGTCATTCGCAGAGGACACGGCTTAACGCGACTCGACGGGTTGTATCACCACAAGAAAGACTTTGTCAGGACCCTGTGATCACGCGACGCCTGGTATGCCAGATCGACACCGCTGTTGCTTTCTCTGTTTGCCATTCGTTCGTCTCTCCGGAAAACGAACAAGGTCACGATTTTGAAAGCAGAAAGCAAAAGAACACATATCTCTCCTCTCTAATGTCTCCAGCAGGATCTTCTGTTTGTGTTGCTTTAAACGTCGTATCTGCCTTACTTTGATGCTGCGAGAATGACAGTGACAAAGCTGCTCACTTTGGGCAAGGACCCCGCCATCACTGCATCCTTCCTTGCACAGGTCCAGCAAGTCCGACCTGGCAAGTACCAAGCGTACAGCGCGCACTCTCTCGAGGAATTTCGAACGCTTGCGGAGCTGCACAAATCAGAAATCCAGGTCGTTTTGTTGGGAGCAGCTCAGACAGACGAGCAGGTGCAGGCTGCAAAGGGTATTGTTAGCAAAATTTGGGGAGAGGGTGGAGTGCAAGTGCTTAGACTGCCTCCAAGCTTGTTGACACCAGAGGGCAAACGTGGTGGCATGATGAGGTGGTTTCTGGAGCACATGGACGGACCCATCGAAGGAGAGTGTGGATGCTGCTGATTTTGTACCTCAAAGTTTCAATTTTCTGGCCATGATACTTAGAAAAGCTTTCGGCTGTTTGGTGCACATGCAGTCAATTTTTGTAACGTATGGGAGACGTACTAGGGGTCATTGCAATGATCATATCATGTCTAGTGATTACCGCAGTGATTAACAAGCTTGTTAGGCTTAAGCCAAAAGGACTGCCAGAAGCTGCAAGAGCATTAGTGGAATCATCCCGGTGCTTGCTAATTTATGCTGGTAAACTGCCCTTCCTGTTCTGGTGCTCGGCATCGGCTGACCAGAATGGGCAGCAGTTTCCTTTGTGGTATGAACCCGGATCCGATGACCATTACCCGAAACTGCACTTGCCAGCAAAGCTCGGTAAACCGTCGGTTCACGCAAGTGCGTACGCAAGTGTCAATGCGAAATATGCTGGCAGGCAAATTGAATGTAATTTTCAAATATGTCGCTTACTGCAGGTAAGCCGACCGTCACAGGTCTCTACGATGTGCCAGCCGTACGCTTTGAGCTCGTTATCCTGATTCACCATCGACCTTCTGTTGCGCAAACTCTCACGCATCATTACCAAGTCGCCATGGCTTCGTCTGCGATTGCCCCTTGCTGCACAGCGTCAAGGCCTAGCCTGAAGAGCTCTACCCGTCACAGCTTCGCTGCCTCTCGGCTGCCTGCTCGTCGACCACAGAGAGTAGTTGCTATTGCCGCTAAGCAATCGAACAAGGTGCGCGAACTGCAGATGGCACGCGTCAAGCAGTTTCAGCATATTGCAGCAAGTCATCAAGCTATCCTGCGTTGCGGCTGGCGTCAAGCCTATGACGCCAAGATCTTTGGTCGTTGGACTTATCTATGCTGAGTTGCAGGTGCAAGTCGCCGCTGCCGCTACAGCCTTGTCCACATTGGCAATTGCAGTTGCCCCTGCTGCACAAGCAGCGCAGGAGGCGTTTGTGGTCGCAGAGGTACGCAGAAGGGCTGTATGTCCTGTTGCTTGCACAAAAGCAACCTCACATGCTTTTGTGCAAGCAACTACATAAGTTGGCACATATGTACACAGACATTCCTGTCTTCCTCCTCATTAGGCAGCACTCAGCTTGACACAGCTGACATTTGTTGTTCCTCTGCAGGGAGAGCCAGCCCTTGTGCAAGTGGGATGGGCAGCCACATGTGCCATTTTCACATTCTCCCTATCTTTGGTTGTATGGGGACGTAGTGGATTGTAGGCAGACAGACAGACCTTGTTTGACCATTTTTTTGAGAGGAAAATGAATGCTCTACACATTGCAAATTATGCCATTCTGTGCTAGGACATCCCTGTTTTTGGCAATTGCTAATGCTTTGTATTTGGTGACGAGCAGCAATCTGTGTTTGTCCACGGCTGCCAAGGTTACAGAACTTGACATTACACTGCAGACTGTCAGACAGTTTGCATCAAACTTTATCCAGCCATGTCACTGATACATGTGTAAACAATGCTGTCAGCACCCAGAATACCCCAGTATGTACCAGTTTTGGCCCAGCATTATCACAGATGCAGGGGGCTTCATCATGCATGCTAACGTGATGCTCAGTGGAATTTGGAAAGTAGGAGGCCTCCATACTTCTGAAGCTATTGCTGTTCTCATGTGCTTCACAATTATTCAGTGTGAAACTCCAGCAGGTGACATTACAGAACTCCTGGTACATGTTTGTGTGTGAGAGCTCAGACCTGATAGGCAACACACTCGACAAGATTTTTCCTTGGTAAAGGTGTGGGACCTTCTGGCAACAAGATTGCCACATTACCTGGCACTACACATGTCGCACTACACATGTCAACAAGGACCATGATAACATTGTGGTGAAGTCTGATGTTCAGTTGATGCGCAAGAGTTCAGCACATAAGTTGCACATCATGACAATTTGTGGTCAAATCGGGAAGCCCCCATTGCTGCGCTATGACAGGAACAAGGAAAACCATGTGTAGTGGTGCTGGCTGCACATGCAAGTTTTCGGTCAACCAAAACAGCAATGCTGTCCTTCACCAAACGGACACAGGTGAGTATCAGCATGTGCAGTACATGCGCAAAATGCAAACTTGCCGCGATCAATGGACCTGTACTCGAGCCTGTTTCATTTCAACACAAATTGCAGCTACCAAGAGCCTTCATGGTGTTGTTTAGGCAGCAATGCAGTTTCAATGACTGTCGTGCTTTGCAAAGTGCTGCCACACTAGGCTGCAGTCTCTTCTTTCAACTTGAACATATCACTCAGAGCCTGTGCACTCTCCCCTTTGTAGCCATAGTCATGTAGCTTGTTGAATCGCCAGAACTTGCCATCGCCTCCAAGCATCATGCCTTTGGAAGTGTAGAGCTCCTGGAAATCTGGGAAGACCTGGTCGAGCTCTGAAATGCTGAAGTAGTTGATGGGAAACTGAGAGCTCAGCATCAATCCTGCAAGGCACGAAATGATGCATCATCCCACTCAAGACATCAAGTACACCTAACAACGTCTCCACAATGTAGAAACGCGTTTCTGCTGTCCCCAGACGAATCTGGGTGTAAATTTCCAGCACAGGAGAGACGTTTCTGAATTGAAGTAGACATTTTGGGATGGAAAAGAGCTCAAGTACCACTGCAAGGCAACCTCTTGTCAGCATGAGTTCATACATCATGCTTGAGGATGCCTGACATGCACACAAGTCATTGAAACAAGGTCTGACTCACGTACGGTGCATTGCTTATGCTGGGGAATGTGACAACTGTGTGACAGTACCTTCAGTATGTCTGGGCTCCTTTTTTTGCAGCAGGAATGTGAATGCCATTGCCACCACATGATCTGGCTCCAGGCCAAAATCCTCATAGTACTCTTTCCCCAAAATGATCCTATGCCGGGTCTCCTGCTCCTCGTAGGTGATGGTCAAATCATACATCATGCCTCCATTTGTGGGATAGCTGTGTACAAAGAACAGCTCATATTGTGCAGTGGCGCCATCAAGCTCGAATTCAACAACCCTGGTAGCTTTTGCTAGCTCTGCAATCCGTTTCTGCTGCGCCTCTAGCTCCTCTGGTGTCATGGCCTTGGCTGGCAGGAAGTCTACCTGCAAATGACAGACAAAGATGATGACAATTCTATGATCAGGCACTTCACCGGGCTCTGCAAATCAATGCATCCTTGGGGACGTGTATCTGAGATCCAATCTATCAAGGAAACCAAAAGATGATGGAGCCGCCTTGTCTTTTTGTGTCACGCAGACATAGTTCTAGGTCTCTGACCCAATGCACAGCATGTGTGCTGCCTAACCTTCACTTCTGTCAGGCTTCTTTTGACCTCGCTGCACTTTCTGTCACCAACACTGGCAGCATACAAAGCATGTGCGAGACACCATTGGTTCACTTGAAACATGTCGCCTCAATTACGATGATGCTGTTGTTTAGAAGGGCCGCAGCATGCCTCAACAACATATATCACACTCTTGCCAAAGTGTGCTAAACAGAAGATCTGTTCTCCGCCTGTCAGTATGCATCCAGCGCTGTTTGGCCAGCAGACCAGAGCGCGCTTTTGGTGGGCCATAGCACAGAAACAAGAGATAATTGCCAACCTGTCCATCCTTCATCAGTGCAGCATCTGGCTGAAAGTCCTCTTTGCAACCTCGCTGCTGAATCTGAGCCAGAAGCACCTTCAGCTGCTCCTCCGCTGCCTGCAAAACAACACCTGCCTGATTTGCAATTTGCCTCTCTCAGCGTGTTGTATGTGGGCAGACCACCATAGATGGCTCAATAGATGGTGATCTGATGTCAAGATCTGTGTGATGTCTTGCTGTGTGTTGTATTTCACCATTCAGCCCCACCAACAGCAACCTGAATCTGTAAAGGCGTCAAGTTGTTGATATCGCATAAGCTGATCAGGCTGCGTATGTCAAAACTGGTGGTCTTCCTGCTCCCCAAAAGGCAAGCAACAGTAGTGGTACTGATAGCACTCATGACAGCAAACATGACACCAGCATAAGCAGACTGTGCAGCTGCTGCAGACACAGGGCAAGAAAAGACCCAAAAACCCAAATGTGACATGTTTCCACACCTGCAATTTGCCTCTTTCACTAATGGCACCGGCAGATACTGGCTGCTGCCAAGCTGTCCTCTCCAATGCCACTGCAGATGGCAGGAAGTACTACTAAGGCAAGCTGCAGGGCCTTGTGATGCTGGGCCGTATGATGCAGGGCTTATGATGCATGTCAACAGGCGTTTTCAAAGAATTGAGCCCATGAAGAACAAATGGCTGCAGGGCCTTGTGATGCAGGGCCTTCTGATGCAGGGCCTTTTTATGCAAGGCCTTATGATGCATGCCAACAGGCGTTTGCAATGAATTAAGCCCTGAAGAACAGATGGCTGCAGCATCAAGCTCCCATCACAACCGAGGCAGCCTGCTCGCATGTTTCACAAAACAAGGCCTGGCATGTACAAGTTACCCTAAACATGTCGCCTGTAGGTACTGCGTATTACATTGGTTTAGGCAACTCAAAGATGTTGGCTAGTTGCAATGCAGCATGCATTGAGGTGCAATAGATATGCAGCAGCACTCTTGTATGACGCAGCTACAGTGATGTCCACTGCAGGAACTGACAAAGGCACCGAGTAGAATGCATAAAGAGTGCGTACGCTTGTTGCCAGGAGGAGGGCCACCGCATTCCTCAAACCAGGCTGTCCGGATGTCTATCATTTGCTTCTGATCCAGCGTTGGCAGGTGCACTGCCCTACACACACAAACAAGACAGCGCTTGGCTCAGTATTGTGACCTGTCCTTTGAAGACTGGCTGGTAAATCAGGCCGTACAAGCTCAGGACATATGCGCTCCAAGCCTAAGGCATTTTGCCTGCCATCATGCAGATGCGCTGCACTCTGCAGTGGCTACACACTCAGCCTGGCGCCTGATGATGCTGAGTTGCTGCTGGTGATGGCGGCTGACAGCATTGACGAAAAGCAAAAGCTATTTGCTGCAAGAGCGAATGAAAACAGATGTCCATGCATGGTACATTAAAGTAAGCTGTGGACATGTCAGTAGCAGCAAGCTCTTACTTGTAGAAGAAAGCCTTGTCTGGTCTCCTCCCCATAAGCGTTCTCAGGGAGTTGTACAAATCCTTTGAGAAACCCACGTACTGCAGCTGTTTGCGATCATTGTACACAGCGAACACTGCTGCCTGACTGCCTGTTGGTATCAGCGGCTGTATCAATCCCTGCACACAGACAGGAGGCAGGTTCCAGCAGCGTGTCTGAACATTGCAAATGCATGTGCAGCAGAATGACCATTGCATGCATCATGGATCAGCAGAAACGCATGCATGCACTGGAAGCAATACATGTGCCATGCTGTCTGCATGGATGTGCTGTATGGACTCACCTGTGTGTTGATGATTGGATTGATTTCTACAGAGGACAGGCTTTGGCTGGTTGTGGCTGTTGCTCCTGCTGCAGCCCGGGCAATGAACAAATCGCTTGCGTTGTTGTTCCCAGTGACAGGTCCTGCGAAGTGTCCGGCTGGTAGGCTTGTCAGCAGAGGCTTGTGAGTTTGCTTGGGGGTTTGCTTGCTGGAGGTTGCATTTCTTGCGTGACTCCTGCAGATGTTGCAAACCGATGTCAAACAGGATATGCCGACAGGCGATCAAACTTCAGCTGTTTGCTGGGTAAAAACAGACATACCTTGGCACGGAGGAGCTGCGTGGTATGCTTGTCGCACTGCTTGACACCTTCGTTACAATCTGCACAACACAGAAACTCATGCTACTCGCTGCGCACAGTCCTGAGGCGGCTATAAGTATGATTGAAAAAGTATTCACCTGATTCATGGTGGCTCTGCTCGATCCTTGTGGGTTGTTTTGTGCGATTGTGTATGCAAACCTATCTAAGATAAAGCTTAGATTGGTTTCGGAGTTTCGGAGCAGAAATTTTCGAAGGAAGAAGAGCCCTTTGTATGCTCACACTCGTAGTCAGGCTTGCCAAATGTCCTGCCGCGATCTGCAACAATATGGAGATCGCGATGCCAAACGACACAAGCCTCATGGTCGACATTCACAAGCAGCTTGTTGCCCGCAACGCAGTCGAGGTGCATGCGTTTGCCGAGATCACCGGCGACTATCAGCGGTGCCTGGACCGATTGCGAGACTTGCGAGTGAGGCAGCCTGTTAACAACTGAGATTAGGCTCAAAAATAATGCTAATGGCGACTATTGACAGTGCATACGACTTTTTTCTGCTGCAGGTGCGTAACGCTCAGCTCGACAAAGAGGCAGCGGAGCTGAGAAGAGAAAGCGTTGAGCTATCACATGCCGCGCAAGAAGCTCGAAACGGCGTGGCCAACAGTCAAGAGGCAAGTTTGGACATCGGTCCGCGACAATAGTCAAAGTCACCTCTCACATTCAGACTTCAAGGCAAAGAAGTTGCTCTCTCCTTCAGGTGGCTGACATGAGAGCTGAGGTTTCAAAACTCAAAGATGAGTTAGCACCAGTCTACAAGGACAAAGCACGTTTGACAGAAGAACTCATGCAGTGTCGAGAAAGCCTAGCCAGGGTGAGAGATATCAATGAAAAGCACAGCCAAGCCCTCGATGAGGCCACTGGCAGGATTAGAGACTTGCAATCAAGAAACAAGGAGCTCAGTCAGCAGGTCGACAATGAAAGAGCCACTCAAGCTGTTGCAGCATCCGAATTGGAGGTGACAGAGCATTCCCCTACTTGCCATCGACATTGTCAAGAGTATAATCGATCATGCTGTCTTATATGTGTAGAGTTGAGCACCTGCAAACATGCCTGATATGCAGATGGTCCAAAGTCCTGCACCATCCTCTTATCAGCGCATATATCCGCCTCTGTGTAAAGCTATCCATGCATTTATTACAAGTCCCGGACAGTCTGTTCAAGCAGCGTGTCCTGGTGTATTCCTAAAGCAGGTTTACCCATTTGGCGTTCCTGCTGGGTAGTACCTTCATTGGAGCGTCTGTGATCAAACGAGCCCAACTATTTCTGATGCTCAATGGGCTGTTGCTTTAGCCTCCTCTTTCTTGCATGCTGCATGCAAGATCATTGTTTGATAGGACTTGCCAAGAGCAGGTCAAGGCAAGGTGCTGCTTCCCGGCTGTCCAAAGTGATGAGGTTGAATCATCCACATTTGCTGCAGACTTCTCGCCATGACAGAGCTGAAGCAGAGCAGAAGCTGAACAAGCTAACTGCAGACAATGACCAACTGGTTCAGAGGCTGGTTGAGATGAAAGCCACCGAGGTGGAACGCATGAATGAAGTCAATCGGACATGTGATGAGATGGTGAGCCACACTCCGGTGACTCTGTTGCACAGCAGCTGTCCCAAAGATCTGATCATCTTAACCCAGACAACTCCAGCATGCAAAGCTTGATCACTCATGACTCACTCATGACTTTGTACACAGTAGGTCTGCCTGAGGTATGCTGCTCAACTTACACACCCATGTGTCAGTGTTCATTGCATGCTCTAAACAGCAATCATACAAGCTTGTTGATGCGTCCAAATGCCTTCCATAGCAGTACCTGTACATGCTGTTGCTGCATGATTGCAAGGGAAAATGCCAGACATTACATTAGCTTTGTACTGCAGCTCAAAAGTGCTAGGAGCATGGAGAGGCAAGCTGCACAGCAAGCACAGCAAAGCGCAAATTCCCTGCGTCACACCTCCAGCATCCTTCGCACCCCCAGTCTGTCAGGTGCCCTGAGGGGCATGCGCATCAGGGGGGGCGAGACTGGGGTTGAGGGGGCCGCCTCCGCTGCTGCTACCCCTGTGCCTGAAAAGGCAACCAAGAGTGTCCCTGCTCACGATGGTGGCTGCTTTACGTGTGCCTTTGATAGGTGACTACCTTGCTACCTGTGTCATGCTTGCGCAGCTGTTAACCATGCTTCAGTCATGACACAGCTACACGACTCTGTAGTGTGGCTTGTTTTGCGCAATGGGCACAGCTGCTGGCAAGATGTCAGCGTCACTAAAAAGCAAACTGTGCACCTGAGAGTGACAGACAGCTCATGCAATCTACTCACGTTCAGACAAATGCTCTGCTTTACCCTACCGCATCCCATAGTGCACTGATACATGCCATACGGTACCAGGGCTTTTGCTACTGTATGTCACTGTGAACACATCTCGACACTGAACATCATTGTGTTCATCCAAGAATGGCTGTCTCATATACAAATTGCTGTCAGGCGTGACATCTCTACTGTTGTCCAATCAATTCACTTCAACTCACTTCGACCATTTCACTTTGGTCCAATTCAATCTAGATTGACTTGATCCAGTTCAGTTCAATTCAAGTCATGACGTGTTGTATGCAGATCTGGGAGTCACATGGCAACAGGCGGTGCTGACAAGGTAGTGAAGCTGTGGGATCCGGCCACGGGCGCTAACACCGGCTCACTCAGGGTTTGTTTCTACTTCTCTGTTGACCTGGCTCATGCTGCATTTGCAAACTTGCCTCTTGCCTGTTGCCTGTGCCTGTGCCCCGTGCCTCTTGCCTCTTGCCTCTTGCCTGTTGCCTGTTGCCTGTGACTCTGTTCAGGCCTGATTGCAGTGTGCACAACACCTGTACCATGGCTGAACACATGTCAGAGAACAGTGCTCATGTTGTAGCGCTGCACTCTCTGGCAAGCTTTGCTGACCAACCCAGTCAAAGCATGCATTACCTTTGTGTTGTCAGATCGTCAGAGCTGCTGTCACTGCGCTGTGGGGCTTGCCAGCGTTCAGCCCTACTGCCACCAGCATTAATCACGTTGCCCCAAGCAAGGGACATCACGGCAGCAGCTGCCATCATCATCGCCGCCTGATGCATGACAGTGCAGTATTATACACTGTATGATATATAATAAAATTTATCATATGCTATATAATATACTGTATAACATATAATATAATATAATACAATACAATACAATACAATACAATATATTATGATATGATATATTGTAATATAATATAACATATGTATACAGTGTATAAGAAACACCCAGCATTGGTGGCCTTGGCAGCTACATATACATCAGCCAAGCTTGACAAAGCATGTCATGACATGATGATGTCTGTGCGTGTGTGCAGGGCATGCTGGACACCATACTAGAGGTGAGCTTCACTGCAGACCAGAAGCACTTGTTGGCAGCTGGAGGGGACCAGGCTCTTCGCATGTGGGACATCGCCTCTGGCCGAGTGCGACACACCCTCACAGGCCACACTGGCAAGGTGCTCTCCACACCTGCGATGCTTTCCCACTGTTCTCCCTGATCTAGAAACGCGTTTCGCTCAAGACCAGGCATCGTTCAGTGAACAACATCACACTGTCGCTATCAGGAATGTTTAGAAGAGTTGGCCCACGAGCCCAATGTTTGCGCCATTTGTGTTTCACCTTACTGCAAACCGTTGCATGAACATGTATGTACACATGATGTGTCAGAACTCTTCTTGCTCCGGGCTGCCGCCTTAGGAGGCTCCCGTTATGATTGCTGAAAAGCGCAAACTTTTTCCCCCCTTTTTCCAGAACTCTGCTTCTTGCCTTGTGCAGGTGAGCAGTGTGGACTGCAGTCCAAGCTCCTCTCTGAGGGCTGTCAGCAGCGGCACAGATAGGACCATCAAGGTATGGGACCTCAACAAGGGTTACTGCCTGCGCACCATCATGTGCCACAGCAGCTGCAACTCGGTGCGCTGCACCAGAGATGAGCACCTCATCTGTTCCGGTCACTTTGACGGCACTCTGCGGTTCTGGGACATCCGGAGTGGCAAGATGGCGAATGAAGTGACTGGACTGCATACACAGCAGATTTGCTCTGTGCAAATCGGCACCAGAGATGGTAACAATCCTTTGTGCATGCATGCATGTCTGTCAGACCATTCATATTTGTTTTGTCGTTCTTCTGACTCTGATGCTGTGACAAATGTCATGTTCCTCTGCTCGACACTGTCTGCTCGCTACATATGCACAGCTGGATTGCATTGCAGTTGGCTATGGGCAATTTGTTGGTACGCTGATGCGCCGATGAAGATACACTTAGCCATGCATGGTTTATTGACCAGCAACACATGATGTGTCTACCTGCTTGGAGACATCCACATGGTATGTCTACCTGCTTGGAGACATCCACATGATATGTCTACCTGTTTGGAGACATCCACATGATGTGTCTACCTGCTTGGAGACATCCACATGATATGTCTACTTGCTTGGAGACATCCACACGATATGTCTACCTGCTTGGAGACATCCACATGATATGTCTACCTAATTGGAGACATCTACATGATATGTCTACCTGCTTGGAGACATCCACATGATACGTCTACCTGCTTGGAGACATCCACAGCAAGCATGCTGGTGCTGCAGGAACTGTGCTGACTTGTGGTAAAGACAACCTCCTGAAAACAGTCAACCCCCAGACCTTTGAAGTCAAGCAGACCTTCAGAGCGCCTCAATTCAGCGTGGGGACAATCTGGTGCACCGCCTGCATCTCACCAGATGGGCACCATGTGGCAGCTGGATCTGGCAATGGCAGCCTCTTTGTATGGAATGTAAGCCCCTGTTGAGCTCCCTCACACAGCCTGTTGTGGAGGTGATGTGATTTGTTTCGGCAGGGCTTCTGATTGATGCACAGATCTTAGGTCCAGAAGTGCATATCTGCTCTAGACACACTGCCATATGTCTTGCCCCAGCAAATTTAAGCCAAGCTGACCATGTGTGTGTGTGTTGGGTTGTCCTCTCTGGTGTCGTCACAGAGTGCTTGCCAAGGCATGATACATCTGGATTTTGCCAGTGTCATTAGTGGTGCATCATGGTCTGTGAGAAGTGCTTTGTCTTAGGAAGTGGTGGGGTAATTGCAAAGTATCATCCACTTCTCTTTTCATGCTTTGCAATAACATGGCATGGTGGGTTTGCCCATTTGAGCTGTGCAGAGTGTTTGCAGTTAACTTGGCAGGCATGTACCTACGCACGTACCTAGCTCATCATGAGCTGGAAAGCGATTTAATGATTATTATTATCATTGGCAGACAGCAGCTGGCACAAGTAGCCTTTCATTAGGCTTTGCTTGTCATTGCAGATGGAGACAGCAGCAGTGGCCCAGGAGCTCAAGCATTCAGGTTCTCAGCCAATACTGGCCTCAGCTTGGGGTCCTACTGGGCAACCCCTGGTCTCGTGTGAGAAGAATGGTACTGTCACATTCTGGAGTGGTCAGTGACCAGATTTGGCTGTGATGTTGCCTCACCATGAGTTTACATTGAATCTGTTGACCAATGTGTCCGTATGACATCACATTCGTAATGCGCGTGTATGTGCACGAAGCAGTTGCAAGTAGACGCTTGACACAAAACTTTACTTCAGTAAGAAATCGCGGAGACGGTTTAAGCCCTGTTGTGCCCTATGCGTTGTTGAACGTACACCTGTTACATGCTGTATACACTAACACAAGTAAAGTCTGGGAACAGTGAGCTATAGCAATAGTACTGTACAGCCAGCGAGCTGCTACTTTACATAATCTGTTTGTGGGCAATCAATAACTGGTGTGACTATAGCTGCCCTAAGTTACTAGGGCAAGTTACCAGGGCACATGCACATGTCTGACTGGCCTTAGCATCAGCATCAATGTGCAATGACCAGGCCAATGTTGGATAGATGTTGTATGTGGGACCTGTCTGTGATGGGATTTGCGGATTGGACACTGCTGCACTAAAAACACCAACATGCTCAAGGCAAAAATTTGTGCTAGAAGGACCTGCTGATATACCTGTCTGCCCTGAGGGGGGCACCATGTGAAGTTGTGAGTCAGCAAAGTGCAAATGCAAACTGTGCAGCTACAGCGAAGTCAGCATGATCACTGTAACAGATCTCAAGATCCTCTATGAACACCTGATTGTGCAAAACTTCCACTAGAACACGAGCCAAATACCGATTGGCGTCTTACAGCAACATCAATGATAGTTTCAATCTAATTTATATTCTTATTGTAACACCGATTTCTCCAGTTGATTAATTAATCTCCTGTATTTGTAATATATCATTGAATATTATTGCCGGCTTAGCCCTTATTACACTTGCATCATGTAGGGTAACGAACAAGGCATCCGTGCCATAGTCATGCGCCTCCCACCCTTTGTCTACACAAAGGACTTCTCTGGCTTCTATGAAATGCTGTACAAAGGTGCTGAGAAGATCGGATCTGCCTGCTATCCTGGGGAAGGTGAGCTTGTATGAAGATGTACATACACACACATGTATATATATATACATGTATATATATACATACATATATGTATGTGTGCATATATTGGTATCTGTAAATCAGTTTGTGATGTGCCTGCAAACGTTCGCTGTGCATGCAAGCGAAAAAAGCTTGTTGTGCTCACAAACTCCAGTCCAGACAAGTTTAATGTCAACCATGGCTATTCCTGCTAAACACTGCCTTTTTGGACTGCATTCTTGCAGGGGAAAACAAGCTATGTGTGGTCCACGTGGACGATGCAGTGAGGGCGTATGTTTCTACCATCAAACACAAGGATGCCCGTGGCATTTACAATGTTGTTGGAGAGAATGGCGTGACAAGCAGGATGTTTGCTGAAGTCGTTGCTGGCAAGCTGCACTGTAAGGCAGAGAGCGTGACAATGAAGGAGGCAGAGGAGACTTACGGCCCAATGTGTGCCATGGTAGTGAGCATGAACAATCAAGCAGACAGTTCAAAGGCACAGCGGGAGCTTGGCTGGGTGCCTCGGTACACAAGCTTTAGCGATACCATTTGAGCTAAAATTTATAAGCCAGTTACCTTACCTGGAATTGGAGGATTTGAGACTTTTTAAGCGCGACTCATCTACAGCATCTGATGTCATTGTTCAGCAGAGACCTATGCTGCGTTGTGCAGTCTTGTACAGAAGCTGGCCATACCTCTAGACCAGCAGCTTCTGGAGCTGCCCGAGGCCCCTGTGCTGGTTCTGACTCGTCTGCCAGATTCTCTCCAGTATCACCAACCAAAGCTGTGCCGGAAGTGCTAACAAAGAGTTTACCACTGCCTGCCAATGCCTTGTTGAGTGTTTTGATTACAGCAAGGTCTTGCAAGTTTGAGGCCGCATACTTGCTCAAGTCGTTGTCGAAGGCTAAGTGCAATACAGCGTCAGCTTCGACAGCAGCTGCGGCGATGGTGTCAAGATCTTGTAACGATCCCTGAATCACCTTAACACCCAGCTTTTCTAGATCCGTCCCCGTCCTTCTGGACAGTCTGTCACCTGATGACCGTCGTCAATGAGGGCCTTGGCCACCCTGGAGCCTATGAAACCCGTTCCGCCGGTCAGGAACACCTTCATCACTTTTCGTCAACGGGCACAAGGGAGACTCACAGCGCCAGTTCACAGAGAGTGGGCTCAGACAAGAGAGACACTAGAGAGAGGAGGGAGAGAGAGGATTTTACATCTTCAGCCAACCAAGTAGGTTGTACAGAAGTGCAGCAACATGCAGAACTTATCGCAGGGATACGGTTACGGTCGCACATACGGCCAGCGAACTTACGGTCGCCAGACCGGTCGAGACACCCCCCAGACCGGTCGAGACACCCCCCAGACCGGGAGATTACAATCCAGCAAGTCTGATCACATATAGAAGAAGACATATGTCAAATCTGGAAGACATCCAGACAGTATAGAACGAACTTGAGTACTTGCATGTACTTGACATGCAGCTAGTGACAAGTTACGTGCATTTTCTTTGACATGGGAAAGAGCCAGGAACACATTGCTTTGTTTGAGATGTCCGGGTTTTGTAAGTTGTCACACTCATGTAATGTCTATGGTGACATTGGCTTCCTCTCTTGCAGCAAGCTGCCAGACTACAAGGGGCAAGAGGGGCTTACAAGTGTTGAGCTGTTGGACATGATCATGGCTTGAATACATCAAAACAGGCAGAAAGCACATGACGTCAGTTGCCATGCCCGGGAGCCAAGGACACAGACCCACGATTGCACAACAGATCAGCTGACTCATCAGTGCAAGCTTTAGAGCATAGAAATCAAGTGCAGAAACGGAGGGGATGCAAACCTTATGCTGTTGAGTCCTTGTCTACATACCCTTGTTTTATGTTCGTGATGGCACTTACAAAAACGCTATACAAGAACTGTACAGTAAGAGGCACTACTTGCATGGGTATGAATGCTTGTTGTGCAACATCAAAAACTGATGGTACCTGCTCTGCCTCCAAGGCACCGATTCGCCCTTTGACAGTACATCCCCCCAGGTCTGGGCTGCCCCACAGCCAGGGCAAGTGCCCTGTACAGGAAGGCCCTGCTCCTCGCCAGATTCCTGCACACCACATCCATGATCACAACATGGAGGTACAGGGCAAAAGAAAATGACACTGCCAATGCAGTTGCATCTCTGCAAGCAATGCAGCTGAGATAAGCCTTAAGGCCTCAAAATGAGCAGCGATCTGTGGCATGCACATGATTTTATAATGTCTGCAAGGCGCACAATGTTTCCAAGAAAGCAATACAGGTCATGGTATAGCACTGCACATGGCTCAAGATGCAACTTTGATAGTGTGCACCTGTAGAAAGCGCTTGGCCAGACACTCAATATGTGTCCTAGCAGAACAGCTGCAGGTCAACCACTTGGCATCAGCTTTCTCGCCACACACAGAGCACAGCTTTGCTGCAGCAGCTTGCGCCTTTTCTGCCTTGCGTGCTTCTTTCTCAGACAGCGGTGCAGCTTCTGCTGAAGCTGCATAGGCCTCGTCAAGTGCAGTGCTAGGCCCAGCATCAGTCATGGCAATGTGGGTGAATGCCTCAGGGTGAGTAATGGCTGAATCAGGTTTCAGCTGAGCTGAGCTTGCTAGATCATCCTGGTCAGCATGCTCTTCTGGTGGACCTTCATCAAAATCATCTTCAACAACCACCGGCAGCATCTGCAGCAACCACAACATACATAATGCAGAGATGTGATATGCCTGATGCAGAACTGGCTTCAAGATATCATGCAAAAAGCACTTTGCAGCATCATGCATGCAACCAGCAGTGACATTGATGCAAACAGCACCATGTCTCAGGTGTCACATCTGGTCCAATGCAAGTCAACGGCTGTGTCAGATGATGAAAAATGTGCAACCAAGAACAGCATTTACTGGTGTATCTACTGCAGCCATGGTCAATGCAGACCATGCTGCATGCTCATGATAAACACAGAGGCCATGCACATACACATGTGCAGACATAGGACAGTCATATGCTGTCAGGCGGTCATGACAAGGAGCAGCTCAGCAGCCAGAACTAACATGTAGTTGTAAGCACAATACAGCTGATTATCTGTAATGATGAGTGTATACCTCCATGGGTGATATTGTGACAGCCACATGAGCAGGAGGCTGCAGGCACTTGTTGCGCAGAGGCGCATAGCTAGTGGACAGCAGCTGGACTGTCAGGGGGTAGTAGCACCAAGGATCCAGATTCAGCATCTCAAACAGCAGCCTGACCTGCAGATGCAGAACCTTCCAGTTATGCACAGTGGTTTTGTGCAATGAGACCACGTGTGCAGCAGACTTGTGTGTGTATGTTTCTCAGGGCAGCGCTGAGGGCGGTTGAAGCATGTATAATATAAAGTCAGCTGAAGGCACCAGTATTTAGCTGTGTAGCGCGTGACAAACGTCCCTGCCACAGCTATTCCACGAGCTTAGCATAACATATTCCTGTGTTGCCATGAAAGTCACTGAGATTGCTTGAATCCACCAAAATGTGTCCTTTGTGAAAGCGTGCACCACACACACTCATGCATGTATACTACTACAGAAGTACCTTGCCCTTGGCACCTCGCATGGCAACAGTCCCCAGCCTTTGGGCTGCTTCCCTTACAGCTTTGGAGGCTGTGGGGTGCTGCCATGCCCATTCAAACTGCAAGGCTTGCACCTAAAGCAAGCAGTGCCGCTCACACTCTGCTCATGTGACCTAGACGAGGAACAGCATGCAACCAGGATGTGGCAAAGACAGTGTCATGCAGATTCACCTTGGTAGGAAAGCCATACACCACCAGCACCATGTCCCAAGGCCTCCCTCTGCATTGCAAAGGTGCTGATCAGGTTGCGTGAGGTTACCTGGGCTGACCTACTGACCAGCTTTAGGCACAGACAGTGCGTCGGTGTCAACCATGACAATGAAAGGACCACAGCTTAATGTGGAAAACAAGATGATGCTGTCTACCTCTTGGTCCTGTGTGCACCTGCTGTAATCTCCCCATTGTGCTGACGGAGACGCCGTCTGGGGTTGACTGTAAACCTGTGATCACCAGTTGAGAATTCAAAGACTCATGAACAATGCTGGTCTGACACGGCAGACCGTGCTACTGTTCATAGATCCAGCGGCTGTCAACTAGTCTGACCCGATGTAAGTACGGCCTTTGTTTTTGGGGTCTAGGGAAGTCAGCAAGTAGCAGCCGTAGAAGTCACGCATCTTGGCAACAGGGTCAACAATGGGAAACAGTGGTGCTTGATCATGCGTTGCACAGCTCGACTCCACGCGCTTTCTTTGCACGGCAGACGTTAGTGTCGGTGGCAGCAGTGCACGACACGCTTTTGGGCTGCAAAGCAGGCTCCACCGTAGGCAAGTTGGACGTGAAACAACTAGCCTGATCCTTCTGACGCATTGCATCAGCTGCTTTAATGCACCAGCTGCACGCCTTTGGAGAACAGCATGATTAAAGCTGGATCAGAGGTCTGATCAGAGCTGCTACCACTTTCCCATTTCGCCGACCGATGAGTCATATGAGTCAGCAGCTACCGAACGCCAGCTGAAAGAGCTGTCTATCGCACCGGAGCTGTACAAATGTGGTAGGACGCGTGTTCGGTTCGAGGATTTTGCCTTCAACCCGTGGTATTTGGTCAAAAGTGCAGAGCGCGTAGCCGCATTTCACGGAAACACGGCCAGATCTGGTCGAGGCACGAAGCTCGCCGACTAGGTAGTTGTTAACAACATGGTCAGAGACACCGCGTTTTATGACGTCCTTGCTGTCGATTCAGCTGCTACAGACAAGTCAAGAAGGCGTACTACTTGAAGGCCAGGAAGGTATGCCGAGCATGTGACAAGTCGACTAATATTGTGTCATGCTGTCCCTTGAGCCTCGGGTCATGAATGCGCGATTTGCCGTGCAGGTCCATCCTGACAAGAACCCGAACGATCCTGAGGCAGCCGCAAGATTTCAGGAGCTCAGCGAAGCGTATCAAGTGCTTAGCGACCCTGCGCAAAGAAGCAAGTAAGGGTTTCTTCAGGCCTACCTGCTAGGCTGCCCTGCACTCACTGCTCCAACCCCATAATCATGCTTTTCAACCAGCTTTCGTTCGTGTCAGCCAGTCAACCAGCTCGCAGATGAATCTGTGTCTTGCAGGTACGACCAATATGGCAAAGCAGGCTTGGAAGATGAACAGTTTATGGACCCCACTGCTGTCTTTGGCATGGTGTTCGGCAGCGATGCCTTTGAGGAGTATATTGGTCAGCTGCAGATGGCCATGATGGCAGGCCTGACTGGCGAACCAGACCAGGAGCAGACAGAACAAAGATTGCAAGTCATGCAAATGGTGCTGATTCTTAGTCAACCACAAACTTGACTACACATCTGCCAACCTGTCTTGTGCATAAGACTGCTGCGCTTTTCTGCATACACTTTGGCATTATCTGTTTATGCTACTTGGGTACATGCTGTCTTGCTCTGCTGCTGCATACAAGTCCTGCCATGCTGAAGCATGTCTGCATGAGCACTCTTTCACTCTGCGCAGGCAGAGTCATGCCCATGGCATTGCTTGTTGCTTCTGCAGTGCTTACTGTAGACATGCACTGTTGTCTGTTTGATTGTGATGCACAATTTTGTGTAGATTTCAAACAGTTCCAACAGAAGCACAAACCCGTGGCTGTAGGCTTTGCATCTACAGAACCCCGTGCTCAGTAAATAACAAAGCTGCTGTTGTCCAGGAGCGTGAGCGCAAACTGCAGACCAACCTGGTCAACAAAATCGACCGCTTTCTGAGGGGCGACACTGATGGCTTTGCTCTGACCCTAATGAATGAGGCTCAGCGTCTGTCCGAGGCTGCATATGGCAGCGCTTTCCTGCACACCATTGGGTCAGTCATCACTTGTTTCTTACCTTCACCACATGTTGCGTCCTCAGGCAGCCCTCACCTTGTTGTTGATGTTCCTACAATGCAGTTCCATGAGTTGCAATCAGATCTCAAGCTTGCTGGTGTCGTGAGCCTGGATCAACAGCCATTGGATGTCGAGCTTTCTGGTGCTATGAGCCCAGACTTACCACTGTGATTGCCGAACATCAGCATCTGCCCTCAAGCAGATGTATGCAGACTGGTCAATGCATGGCCAGACCTGCAGATCCTGTGCTGTAGTGTTGTGTGCCTGTCCATGTGTGGCAAGCAGAGATTCAGCTGTCGGAGAGCAGACACAGCCTTGAGTAGAGCTGAGCGCACAGAGATGAAGCCATGATATGTGCAAAGTCTTGGTCAAAACCACAAGGCATCAGTCCAGCTCATCTCTTTTCTTTATATCTTCCACAGTGAAGCTGACATTGTTACCACCATTACCCTGCAGGTACATATATGAGCGCAGGGCAGCCCTAGCCCTGGGGCGGGACCCCAAATTCTTAGGGGTCCCCTTTGCAGCAGAGTGGATCCGGCAGCGAGGCCACTCCATGAGAACAACCATAGATGCAATTGTGGGCACAGTCCAAATGTCAGGCATCCAACAGGAGGCAGAGCAGGGCCTTGAGAGTGGGCAACTCACTGAGGCCAGTGCTGAGGCCTTCTTTGAGGCCAAGAAGGGCCAGATCACTGAGTCCTTGTGGAAGCTGAATGTGCTGGATATGGAGGGGACCCTGACAAGGGTTGTTGACAGGGTAGGAGCGCACACTTGGCTTTGCATACTGTGCATCAGCAATGTGTGATAGAAGTGGTGCAAGGCTCCTGCCATTTGATGTCTCAATGTTTTGATGCTGTGCTGTGCTGTCCTGTGCTGCGCTGCGCTGTGCTGTGCTTGCTGCGCCATGCTGCGCACTACAGTGCTGTGTAGTGCCAACTGACTTTGACAAGGGTTGTTGACAGGGAAGGCGCATGCTTGGCTTTGCTTCCCTTTGCACCAGCAGTGTGTGAACAAAGTAGTTGTTATTGCTGGTAACATTAGCACATGCAGTATTGATGCAGCAAGAGAATGTTACCTCAACCTCTTGCATAGCATATACTCAAGCCAGACAATAGTGCAACAAGATCAATCACAGCATATAAAACGGTGCAAATCTCCTGCCAATTGATGTCTCCATGTTTTGATGCTGTCTTTTGACAGCACACAATCTGCTGTCACAGGTGTTACAGGAGCCTGGGGTACCCAGCAAGCAGCTACGCTCCCGAGCCAAAGCGGTGAAGAAGTTGGGATCCATCTTCAGCCAGGCCAACCGGCCACGCAGCCGGCCAGTGACCAACATCATGGAAGAGTTCAGCGAGGTCCTGCAGGTACCAGATTAATAACAATAATGATTAATAACAACAATGATAATTCTAATACTAATACCAATACCAGTACCAGTACCAGTACCAGTACCAGTACCAATACCAATACTAATACTAATAATGCTTTCCAGCTCATGATGAGCTAGGGACATGCAGGACAAGTCTTGTCTCTCCAAAGCTGTCTGTAGGTACCAGATTGTGTCACAGCTAACATTGCCCTGGCTGTATGAGCACATGCACACAAGTTGGCATTCCTCTGCTGGGTCGATTCTGTAGACTGTACAGACTGCATGAGCACTCCCTCAACTTCAAGGCCCATTTGCTCTGTTTTTCTAAGCACATGTTTATTGTCAGCATTTGGTAAGATGAGAAGGCATTGATGAGTTTGCTGCGAGGAGTGCCTGCCTGCCGCATTTCACATTTGCAAATGCAGAGCAGCAAGGGATGACAAAGCCTGCAAAGCGCTGTGTGGAGCATTGGTCTTTGCTCTTGTGTGTAATCAGACCAGATAGCTGGTTAAGGTTGGAGTTTACAGTTGCTCCGATGTCATTTGCTGTTCTGGCGCCCCGTGTTGGTGCTGTTACTATCCTATTTGCTTTGTGTGAGTACTGTTATCAAGAGTTGGCACCATGAGCACGTTCATGGCTAATCTTATCTTGTGTGCAGTCTGCAAAGATGAAGGTCCAGAAGTACAGTGGGGTCAGGTCTGACCCCAACCCCATAGGGCCCCCTCAGCAACCAGCTGGCCCCTCAGGCCCCAATGGCACCCCCCTGGGACCCCAAGGCCCAGCAGGTAATTTTCTTTCAATATTGCATCAGCCACTGCATGCTTACTCTGTGCAAATGCCCTCTTGCGCATACATTGTTGACTCAAGGTCTTCATGCAGGAAATGATTTTGGGTTCATGATGTATTGCTGAAGCCAAACCATTGTATATAGTCAGTGGTCTCTCACAAACACTTTGCAAGTGGCTTTGGAGTTGCACAGTGAACGCATGTACAGCTCTGTTGCTTGCTTTGCGCTGCAAGTTGCAATATACCAGTTCTCTGACAGGGCTTCCGTTTGCAGGGGGTGCAAACAAAGCCAGCGGGGGGGTTGGGAATGGGGCTGGGGCGGCCATGGGGGCAGGTGCTACAGGAGCAGCTGCTCAGGTAACACCCTGAGTTCATTGCTAGGTATGCAGTGTCCCCTTTTCATTCCCCATGTCCTTTTATGTCCCCGTGTGACTGATTCTGGCCTGACTTTCCTACTGCAGCTGCTGCTGTCTCTTGGTGCTGTCTGCTGTCTCTTGGTGCTGATACTGTTGCTGTCTGTGCTGTGGATTTCATGATGTGGTATGCACTGCATGTGTGTATAATTGCAAAAAGCTTCCTGCTTGTCTCAGTGATATGGGCAGAGTGGCTGCAGCTGCTGCCATTGGTGATGAAGTGGTGTCATTGGACTTTGCATGCACTCAGCTGCTGCTTTCATGTTTGGTGAAATACTGCTAGGCAAAACTCAATATGACACAACACAATATGTTAAAGAACAGCCGTTGCACAAGTCACATGGACAACACATGTAGGGATTCAACACCTGGTTTGTTCATGCTTGTAGTTAAGCCCTGAAATGCTCATGCACACACCTTCAACAGCTTTGTAGTGTACAAGCAGTGTGCATGCTGCAAGCAGCTGCAAGTTTATATTGCAATTCCTCTACTTCTTCAGGTACCAGGCTTCACACCTTTCAGCTACAGTCAGCAGAAAGCAGAAGGTGGAGTCAGCAGCACTTTTGGATTCCTGTCAAAGCCATCTTTCACCAGCCGGCCAAAGTTCTCAGGCCAAGACACTTCCCACAAACCCCAATTCGAGCCTCAGACAGCACACCCTGGGATTCACAAAGACCTAGCTGGGTCCCAGAATGGGCATCGGGGCTCTTATGAAGGGCAGGGAGGGCAGAAGCCCTGGTTTGATGACCAACAGGCCAAGCATCAGGCTCAGAGAGAGTGGATCCAGCAGCAGCAGCAGCAGAAGCTGCAGCAGCAGCAGCAGAAGCTGCAGCAGCAGCAAGATCAAGAGAAGGCTCAGGCCCAGCAACAGTGGATGCAACAGCAGCATCAGCAACAGCAGCTAGAGAAAGCCCAGGCACAGCAACAATGGCAACAGCAGCAGCAAGAACAGCAGCTGGAGAAAGCTCGAGCACAGCAACAAAGGCAACAGCAGCAGCAGGAACAAACTGCAGCTCAGCATCAGTGGCTGCAACAGCAGCAGCAACAGAAGAGTGCTCACATCCAGTCTGGCCTCGAGCGTCAGTCACAGCGACAGCAGCAACTTGGTGGGGCACAGGCTCAGTTCCATCAGTACAAGACTGCTGCTGAGCGCCAGCGCCTGCTGCAGCAGTCGCATCAGAGGCAAGGTATGGTCGAGCAGCAGGCCCAGAACTGGGCTGAAGATGAGCAACGGAGGGCTGAGGCTACACAGCTGTGGATGCAACAGCATCAGCAGCGTGAGCAAGACAAGCAGCAAGGTCACCAGCAGCTGATGCACAAGCAGCAGCAAGCTGGGCAGGACAAGCAGCTTGCGCAGCAGCAGGCGGCCTTAGGCCAAGGACAGCTGCAACAGCAGCTGTCTCAAGACTCTGATCGGTCTCGCATGGACGCCGGCCAGGCCAGGTTACTGCAACAGCAGGCTCTTACGTACCAGCAAAAGCAGGCTGCTATCGACAGAACTCGGCAACATCAACAGCAGCTGCTGCCTGAGCCTCGGAAGGCCTATCTGCAAGGCCAAGCCTCAGATCAGTCATCCCTGCATGCACAGCAGCAGTGGCGGCAGCAGCAGCAGCAGCTGCAGCGACATGTGGGCAGTCCTGAGATACAGAGCCAAGGTGCTGGCTGGTTGCAACAAGGCATGGGGCCGAGCCAAGGTGCCCTGAGCGGCAGCCCTCAGCAGGTGCATGCTGCTCAGGCACATGGGATGTCTCAATGGCAGCACAACAAGACATTGGCCAAGAGTTTTGCGCCTAGTGGCAGTCCTGATACAATGCACGGGGCTCTATCTGTAGCTCAGCAAGGATACCAGAACATGGCCAATTTGAGGCCTGCTTTCCCATCTCCCCCCACCTGGGCTAACATCCATGCTTGATAACCTTTACTTACTGACATATGCAAACTTTGATACTCCAAATGAATCTATTGTGATGTACACAATTGTACTGAGGCATGAGTTTGTTGGTCAGGCAAAATTCATGTATTTGTGTCAGGTACTGAAGTTGAATATCTACTGTGAGCAATGCTATGAGTGCGCATTTGCACCTTAACAGTGCTTGTTGGCTTGGCTTGAGAGATTCTTGCTAATTACTGAGTGCAAATACTAGGATTGCTGCTCTTTGATTTCTTTCAGACGGTCCGGAAACATATTCAGACATCGAGTAGGGTACAGTTGATTCGGTTATCAGGGTTGAAATCATGCTAGTAAAGTAGGGTGCAGCACTGCATGCACTCAGCACACTTCCTTGTAGTTGTATAGACAATACACTATGTCTGTGCGTGGGTCTCAAGATTTGATAGTGGTTCTCTCGTCCTGTAGACAGATTCCTGAAACAATCATCTGTCTAATTTGAACAAGGGCAGCCCTTTTACAGCCGCTATAAAGCCACGTGCTGAAATGCTGAGACAGCCAAGCGTTGCACAGTGGCTGGTGGAACCTGCCATACAGCAAAATAGCAATATGTGATGAAATAGATCGACATTCTGTCAATCAAACCAGCCTTCACTTCATCAAGCTTGCTGGCTAGTGCAAGTTTGAGAAGCTGTCTTCGGATTCATACCTAAGAAAGCAACAGCCAGAAACAGCCAAACAGTCAAAGAATATAAGCAGTGCTGAGCAGTCATAAGACGATCATGCACAGAACATTTGACTTCCCCGATGTTGAGCATGCAGTGAAGTATTGCAAACTGCTGCCTTGAGTGTTGGTCTAGTGCACACTGCTGCCTTTAGTGTAGGTCATCACTCTGCTCATCATGGCATGGAAGGTACCATGTGGATCCTGCAAACAGAAACATCAAGACCGCTTGATTTCGGTTAGCAAATGACCAAACCCCTTGAATGTCAAGCAAAGCACATGCCATGAACAAGGTCACAACATCTACACAACATCTGTCACAGATCTGGTCTGATCATGTTTCTGTACACAGCTGAAGCTCTCACAAGGCTACCAAGCAGTGTGCACATGAGTAACATGACAAGGCCTGACCTGCAGGACATTCTCAGGAGTGTCAAACTCTTTGACGCGCCCATCTTCTAGCACCAGGATCCTGTCAGACGATGGTCAGCACCGTGCAGTCTGCAAAGGCAGCCCTGCCAGTCTCTTGTATGAGGGCATCACTGGCTGTATCCACATTGCTGGTGGCTTCATCCAGGACCAGAACTTTGGCTTTGCACAGAAGGGCTCGCGCCATGCACAGCAGCTGCCTTTGGCCTGAGCTCAGATTGCTACCAGCTTCACCAAGCACTGCATCTAACCCTCCCTACAAAAAAGAAGTCAATGTGAGCAAGGGACATCACAGCAGTACTGCATCCAACCCTCCCTACAAAAGAGAAGTCAATGTGAGCAAGGGACATCACAGCAGCAGCTGCAATCACCGTTGACGCCTGGTGCATGACAGTGCAATGATTTACACCCATCAGCATTGGTAGCCTTGGCAGCTACATACACAGGTTGCTCCCGGCTTTACCCAGCACTGCATCCAACCCTCCCTGAACATGCAGGCATTTCTGAGCTCAGTTCAATCCCGAAATGTCAAGTTCTATTCAGAAATGTCATCCCGACACAGGAGCTCTACGTAGAGGAACGTCTGGGGACGTAAAAAACGCGTTTCTGCGTTGTGGAGATGTCTGAGCAAGCAAAGGGTGTTTCACAGCAGCCATTACAGTCACTGCCGATGCCTTGATAACTAATTGAAGAAAGTCTTCTTTGTGGCTGCATGCAGGGATTTCTGAGCAAGCAAAGAGCGATACACAGCAGTCACCGTCAATGCCTTGGTGGCTAGTAGAGCAGCACATGCAGTGTCAATGAATATGCAATGTAGCACAACACACATCAGACTGCCAGAAGCCCTTGCCATCATGGCATGTACCAACAATGCATCACAACAGCTGGCACTGCATGCGCATGCATTGCAATTTTGCCCAAAGCAGTTGCAGAGCACCTGCAACATACTCAGGTACACGCAGATACACAAAACCCAATGAAACAGATTGCAATGCATCGGAGGCGCAGCCTGTGGGGTTTTCACTTAGTGGGCCAAACCTTGATTGTCATTGTCAATCATGCAGAGGTGAGAGGCAGACCTGCAGGTGATTGACAGTGCAATGATATACACCCAGCATTGGTAGCCTTGGCAGCTACATATACATCAGCCAAGGTTGGCAAAGCTTGCACTGCCAGTGCATATGTGTCCAGAGCAGCTGCTGTGTCAAGAGGCAAACCTGCAGGTTGTTGACAGTGTCAGCCATGCCAGTCTGGCGAAGGGCAGACCAGATAGCTGCATCCCCCTCACAGGCATTGAAGGGATCCAAGTTGTCCCTCACAGTCCCAGAAAAAACCACCGGGTCCTGCAAAGTCACGATCACTGATCAGCCTTCAGCTCTGATGCTGCTTGCTGCCAAAGAAACCAACCCTGCTCTTGGGCCAAGAGCACCAGGCACTGACTACCAAACTCATTAGGGGTCTAGATTGTCCGTCACTGTCCCAGAGAAAACCCCTGGGTCCTGCACATTGCAATTACTAATGAGCTCTTCTTGCTGCTGGGTGCGTAACATACCAGCCCTGCTCTTGTGCAACAGGCAAGGGGACAGGTCGGCTACCAGCACAAGAACAGCATGCTCTTGCACCTGATGGCGTCAGGTTGCTTTGCCAGTGGGGAGCCTTTGATACGCATTGCTTACGTCCACAAGAGAGTCTCATCAAGAACTAAAACATCTCCACAATGTAGAAACGCGTTTTTACTGTCCCCAGACGTTTTTGAATTTCCAGAATAGGAATGACATTCTGATTTCAAATAGACGTTTTGGGATTGAGAAGAGCATGGAGACCTGGCAGAGCCAGATGGTATTGTACAGTCATGCTCCAGAGACAGCGCCACAGACGATGTGTCAAACGCTTTGCAGTTATGGGTACTGGCTGTAAGAACAATGAATACTGGCTGTAACAACAAGCCCTGACCTACGAGACCACGGCCAACATGCTTTGCAGCTGATACACAGCAGTGTGACATGTAAGTGGTGGCTGTCATTGTAAGCTCTAGACCAGCAAAGCAAAGACCACCAATTTGGCTCTTCTGTTACGGTGAGCAGAAACAGAAACAGTACAGTTCAGCAGGCTAGAGCAAAGCAGCTGTGACCTGGGGGCTCCGGGCTGCCGCCTGAGGAGCCTCCCATTGACATGGCAGGGCAGCATAAACTTTTCTTTTCTTTTGTTTTCTTTTCTTTTCTTTTCTTTTCTTTTCTCTTCTTTTCTTTTCTTTTCCTTTCTTTTCTTTTCTTTTCCTTTCTTCTCCTTTCTTTTCTTTTGTTTTACTTTATTTTAATTTTCTCTTTTCTGACCTGGGGGACCAATGCCAGCTTGGTGCACAGTTGGTGCAAGGGAACCTGGGCCTATTTATAGTTTGCGCAGCAGGGCTAGATTAGGCAGCAGGGCACAAACAGCATAGTTCAGCAGACCAGAGCAAAAGCAGTTTAACCTGGGGAACTAATGCCAGCTTGGTGCGCAGTTGGTGCAAAGGCCATTGTTCCTAAATCTGACCACTCATGAGCCTTCAGGTGTCAGCAAACAGCACCCAAGTGCCACTGCACCAGAGAGTGAGCTCGTGACACTGCTCACAGACCCGAACCAATCAGGATTGCAGGGTAACAGTTCCAACCTGGGGGACCAGGGCCAGCTTGGTGCGCAGTTGGTGCAAGGGAACCTGGGCCAGGTCATGGCCATCGATGACCACCCGCCCCCCCGTGGGCTCCACAATGCGGAAGAGGGTGCTCATGAGGGTGGACTTGCCGCACCCGGTGCGCCCCACAATGCCGATCTTCTCCCTGGGCTTGATGCTCAGGCTTAAGCCCTTCAGGACCAGATCCAGGTCTTCCCTGTACTGCACCTGCAGTTTGCAGCATATCATGTTGAATGCTGCACCGTAGGTTTGGGCCTACAGCATCAGGAGAAGATGGAGTTGGGCTTGATGCTCAGGCTGAGGCCCTTCAGCACCAGGTCCAGGTCTGCCCTGTACCGTACCTGCAGTTTGCAACATTCCATGCTCAAGGCTGCACCATGAATTAGCAACAAGACAAAATGCTCAGGCTGAGGCCCTTCAGCACCAGGTCTAGGTCTTTCCAATACCATACCTGCACCTCACAACATATATGATGGAGTGGTGAGCGTTGCAAGGAGTGCACAGGACAAAGCAGAGGGCAGCAGCAGGAAGATGAGCCTGGGCAGCCCGGTATAATACTTGGTTTCTTATCAAATTGACCCCAAAAATTGTAGTCTTTTCTTGTGTCAGGAAGATGAGCAGCGCGTGAAGCTACAGCGTGCACTATAGGGTGGGTACTATAATCTGATGTCATGCAATGGGAGATCCTATGCAATGTCCATACCAGCAGCACTGCAAGGGCAACAGTCATGGGACATTTGAGAGCTGTCAGTGCATGTGAGTTACACTGCATTATGATGTTAGCCTGCACCACAGCACATTGTGAAGCTGCATTGACAACAGCATGCCTTCCCAATGACTGATGTAGCAAGCATGTGAATGCTCAAAAGCTTGACAGGAGCTGTAGAAGTAGAAGAACTACCTGAAGGTTGTCAATGACAAGCCCTCCTGCATGAGGCCAGTCCCGGGGAGGGGGCCATGCAGATTTCTGGGATGACCCCTCTGTGGGCTGGCTGGTGTACTCAACCATGCGCTCCACAGCATTCATGTTCACCTCTAGATCAGTTGCCTGAAGAGAGCCAATCCACATCAACAGCTGTGTGGTGTGTTGCTAGTGCATGTTGCTGGTGCATGTCACTGGTGCATGCTGTGGGCCTGCCATTGAGCGACCCAATGAAAACCATCAAAAGTTCAAGCCTGGTTTGTGTGCACCCACGGGTGCTGCTCGTAGGCGTGATTTTGTAATGTTGCCCATGGACGCCGCTGCCAGGGACTTAGAGTTGTTTGCCACCTGTGGACTCATTCAGTGTGCGAATATCTTGTTCCATGTATATCAAACTTTCGGAGTAATCTTATTGACCGTCATACGAACTTGTATTTACATCCCCATTTTGCATCTTACCTTCAGTGTTGATTCACTTTTGATCAAGTGAACACAGCAATAAGTATGCATGTGAATCAGAAGCATGCCCACAAGGCACAGTGACAGAACTAACGCAGTTTCAAGCAGAAACTGTTGAAGTATGGGTTGACGTGCTCACCATGCGTACACACCAGGAGAGGTTATCAGTGTCAAGCAAAACACATTGAAGTATGGGTTGTCGTGCTCACCATGCGCACAAACCAGGAGAGGTTGTCAGTGAGGTTGATGGCAGCCGTGATAGCCAAGCCAGCCAGCCCTGCATTCACTGGCAGCACCACCGACACCAGAATGGCTGTCCCAAACACCACTATGTTGCTGATGAAGTCAATTTGGATGGCGAGCCACCTGTTCATGATCTGCAGCGCAACAGCTTGATTGTGAAGCATACTTTACCATTGATCTTTTAGCATGAATTTGGTTTGTTTCTTAGCATAACAATTCCAACAATTCAGAACAGAGCAGCACAGCTGACATGTGGTGGTTGCCCTCACACAATGGGTCAAGCACAGGAGGCTGCTGCTGCTGTAAGTACACTAACACTAAACTTGCAAGGTGCACAATGAAATTTATGTTCCTGTTACAAAGCATATGGACTGACTGCACAAAGCATGAGCATATGATATCTCCAACTTCAGGCTAGCAGGGCAGGTATGCAACTCTTCATTTCACATGCGAGCAACTGAGCTTACACGTCAGCATCATTCATGCGTTTACGATCAAACTTAGGCAATGCAAACACTGTGCACCGCAAGTGTGACTCATATGTTCATGTATCACCTGCAAGCAGCTGAGCTTGCATGTCAGTATCACTCATGTGTCTATGATCAGCACCGTGCATGTGCTTCAGCACTGCAAACAATATGTACTGTAAGTATGATTGATGTGTTCGCAGGTCACCTGCATGGGCCACCAAGCTTGATTGCTCTGGTCAATCAGCCCCTTGTTCTGCGCACCAAACTGCTCCTGCTTCCTGAATGCTCTCAGGGTGATCAGGCCAGACAGCGTCTCACTGAACTTGCTGAAGATGGGGGACAAGGCGATGGAGTCCAGGCGTTTCAGCTCCCTGTTAGTGGCTATATATAGGTTCTGCACCCTGAGGTAGCCAAAGGCCAGAGGCACTGCTACTACCAGGATGCCGGGAGTCACAAACAGCACCACTGCAAGATCTGCCAGTGCAGATGCAAAGCAACCTACCACCTCCACAACCTGTACCATACAATTTGCTGTCAAGACTCAGATGCATTTGCGCAATGCCTGCTGCATTCATTGCAACTTGGAGAAGAGCATTTGTATCTTTGTCCTCAGTCTGGACATGAGCAAACGACCGTGAGGTTGGATTGTCTGCACTGGCAATTCACATATTACAGACATGTTTCAGCGTCAGGAAGCATCTACATTAATGCCACACCCAACAGCCTGTGGCCAGAACATGGCAATCAACAGAAGCTTGCAGACAATATCTGCAGACACAACTGCACCAAACAGCATGACAGCTGTGTCCATCTATGCAAGGTTGGACTGTGATGACTCACCAGCTGGAGAAGCTCCTCATCTATGGCTTCCGTATCCTTAGTAAACCTGTTGAGTAATCTTCCCAAGGGCTGGCTGTCAAAAAAGGCCATGGGCAACGCCAGAACATGGCTGAGCAGGCGCTCATGCATACTCTTTGATGCCCTGTAGCTCCCCATACAGCAACAACGTCGCGCAGCACATTAGCAGCCATGACAAATAGAGAAAGGGCAAGGTAGACCTTCAGGTAGTAGCTGGCTGACTTTGGATGCACGTTTGGATTGATTCCCTGCAGACAAAACTTGTAAGTGTTTGAACACGGCAGGAACAAGATTGCAGACATTCATGGCCAAGTGTCAAGCAGGTGTGAGAGTAGTGCGTCTTTGAGGCAGTGAAAGACTCAAGGAAGGACATATACAATTGAAAAGACAGATGATTGGCACGCAGGTGACAGAAGAAAATGCCTGTGGTGACATGGTAGTGAGTCTGAGATCACCAGCGAAATGAATGATACTGATGCCGTTGACACACAAGCACCTGATGGCGTGACGGGACATACTTTATAAGATTTGTTGTATGTCCCAGATATGTTACGCATGTGTATGACTCAAGAGGCTCAGCACAGACAGCAGACAGACAAACTTGAGGGACAGCTGGTCTTGCTTTGAGCTGCAACTGCCAAAAGACCAAACGCTTGCCAAAGCCGTGCAAGCCAACAAGGAAACCTCGCATGCGCACCGCTGTAGATGCATTTGCATTGCTCCAGACAGACAGCCACCAGTTCTGGAGGCCGTAGAAGGAGCGCTCTGTGACGGCCAGCAGAAACATGAGGATGGGCAGGATGTACAAGGGCCCCCACGCCCTCGCATATATCCGGTATGTCCCCCTGTCCACCTTGCCAACATTCCTGCCTTCTGTCTACACAACAACCAATGGCACAATGGCTTTCAGGTTTGTGTAGCTGCCAGACACAATGCTGGGATTCAGAACTCATCCCACTTAGTCAGGTATGCTTAGATTTTGACTGCAACATCCCCTGCCCTTGCCTACCACATGTGTGAAGAGTCCTCTTGGCAGCATCATGTTGCAGAAGAAGAGAAAAGATGAAGATGAGAAGCAGAAGAAGAAGAAGCAGAAGAAGAAGGAGAAGACGAAAAAGGAGAAGAAGAAAAAGGAGAAGAAGGAGCAAAAAGTGGAAGAGGACTACTTGCCTTAGCCGGTTGACATGAACACAGGCGCAGAACATCGCACAAGCAGCTGACTATCATACCATTATAAGTCGCCCTCTGGCATCCGTCATTATAGCTGATTCGTCGTCCTCATCAGAGCCAGCTTCAGCAACACCAGGGGCTCTCTTGGCTTCAGTCATAGGCTCGGACATGCCCTCAGCCATGCTGACATTCCCAGCTGCTCTGTGACTAATCTGCACACCCCCTTGTGACAGGCTTGCAATGGTAGCTTCAGGCTGGTCGTGCAGCTGGCTCTGCATCATCCTGTCTTGGCCTGAAGGCTGTGCTGCTTGTGCAGACCTGTCTGACAGCAGTGTGCTGTTTGAGCCTGCCGGCAGCGGCAATGTCTGAGGTCCATTCAAATTGTCTAAGTTCCTGCTAGTGGCTGATTCTAATTTGGTCAGTGCAGGCTGTATGCTGCTCCTTGCTGGTCCATCCTGTATCACATGTCGTCCTGACTCAATTATAGTTGTACAAGAGACTCCAGCAGCTGATTGATGGATGTTGTTGTCTGTGTGAGGTGTCTGTGCCTGCTGCTGCAGCGTGATCTTAGATTCATGAGTAGCAGCTTGGCTGCCTTGGTTAATAGGGGGGTAGGGGCCTGAGGGGCCTGCTTGTGGGTTGCCAGGAGCTGTGTCATCCCTGACTGATGACGCATGGCTGAAGCTGTTGCTAGCTAGCGTGCTAAGTTGGTGCAGCTCTACCCCTTCAGCTATCAGATCCTCATATCTGCAGACACAGCATCGCGTCAGGGCAGTAGCAACATGCACAGTCCCTGTTACATTGCTTGCCAATGCATCATTCATGCATTCAAATCTTGCCCTAAGGTCAGGCACCTACATTTTTAACCAGGGTGCCCAGCATCAACCTAAAATGGTCTGTACTACAGAGAGCTTTCTGCAGAGAGCAGAATACCCCTGGTTGACACTCCGCCGTGTCTGTCAACATGCAATCATCAGTACTTCAAATTGAGCCCAAGCAGATTATAGGGTGCAAGCACAAGGTCTTTTGCTTATATAAAGCACTGCCCTTTAAGCTATGCGGAATCGATGATTTGAGAAGGTAGTCATGACACACCTGCCCTGATGACTGATGTGGCCAGCTTCCATGACAACTACCCAGTCAGCTGCGGGCAGGTACTGCATCTGGTGGGTGGCCAGGATGCGAGTCCTGTCAGCCAGCAGGCCACAGATGCAAGTCTGGAAGATGTGGGCCCCCACATGAGCATCCACTGCACCCAAGGGATCGTCCAGCAGGGCGACGTCTGACTGTGTGTAGCAGGCCCTGGCTAGTGCTATGCGGTGTTTTTGACCGCCGCTCAAGTTGACACCTTTCTCACCTGTACGTACATGATCTCTGGAAGGACATGATTACGCACATTGTATTTGCCATACAACGTGTTGCATGACAAGCACTACATGTGTTGAAATAAAATCACAAACTGAAGCAAACCCAGTTGGCTATGCCAGTTTGCCCTTGCGTCTTGTCTAGAAATGTGTAGGCAATCTTAACTGAATTGAGGTTGCAACTGATTGCGCGCACAAGATGTGCAGTCTGTGACATCAGAACAATGAAATATTCGAGTTGGGCTGAGCTGCACCAATTTCGGTCTGGTCTCCAGCAGGCAGCAGGTCCAGATCAGGCAGCAGGGCACAAGCTCTCAAGACTGAGTCATACAGCGCTGAGTCCAGAGGCAGCCCCATGAGTATGTTGTCTTGCAAGCTGCAGTTCTGGATCCAGGGGTCCTGAGCTGTATAGCTTGTGCTGCCCTGCACCTGTCCAAAGGAGCATGGTGAACGCACTCAACACTGCATCAGGTGCCCAACAACAGTATGCTGGGGCTTAGCGGCTGTTGCATTGTGGAGCACTCGGCTGGCAGCAGGTATGTCTTGTGGGCAGCGGCACTATTGGATCATGCAGTTCAATCACAAGTATAGAGGACACATGCAACACAGGCATAAAGCCACACAGTAAACTTTCTGAATGGTCTGCTGAGACAGCAATCATGATGCATGAATGAAAGTGGAAAGGGTGACTTGTGGGCTCTACACATGCTGAATACCTGAACGCTGCCATGTCTGGCATGCAACTCTCCCAGCAGCGCTGCAATGAGGGAGCTCTTGCCTGAGCCCACTGCACCCACGACCATGACCAGCTGCCCCTTGATTGCCTCCAAGGAGATGTCGTGAAGAACGGGAGGCATCTCGTGTTCCCATGCAAAGGACGCCCGCTCGGCTTTCACTGCTGGCTCACCATCTTGTGCTGCATCCATGTGCTTGTAATGCTTGACTTCTTCCTCCTACAACCCCAAGGAAATATGATCTGGATTCTGTGGGATTGTTGACACTGTCAAATGATGTCTGTGTGCTGCATGACAGGCTGATTGGTCTGCACGATACGTACACATACATGATGCACAGCCTGCTGAAAACGAGCAACAGGCCTGGCTGCGGGCAGAAAAGGATAGTCAATTCAGGCTATATAGGCAGCCAGTCACTGTGCTCAAATAGGAATGCCAGACAGGCCATTTGGACCAATAGTGGCACATCTTTGCATTTGCAGAGATCTGATCAACCCAAACTGGATTACCCAATACACGCATACAGCATAAATGATGCAAGCAAAGGCAACTGACCTGCATGAAGCGCTGCATGCGACCCAGCGCAACCCAGGCTTCAACGCAGTCCATGACGTACCAGGGGAGCATGGTGATGGGGAATCTCAGCAGATTAAACAGGGCGAGTGCAGGGAAGGCCACAGCAGGGGTGAGGGGGTAGCCCTGTGCTGTGTACACAGCAAAGGCTGACAGGGCTATGAGTATGGGAGTGGACCCAAAGACTAGGGAGTCAATGAGCTCTAGGTATGCTAGACGGCGAATGTGGGTGAGCTCCAGGTGGCGTAAAGAGAGTATGCGCTCCATGAAGGATTGCTCCCACGCATATAGCTTGATGGCTTTGATGCCTGCAGACAGCGCCAAAACAGTGAGCTTCTTTCAAACTTATGGACAACGTATGCAGTAAGGCACTCTAGCTATCGCTGCAGAACAGCTGACACTGAATTTGCAGTGATTTGCGAGGAGGAGCGCAAACATATGGCAAGGTTGGCAAGTCTGCATCAGAATGTTGCAACAAGGATATGGCTTTGTCATCATGACCAAGCCTTGTATGTCAACCAATGTACCGCACACCTGAAAGTGCCTCTCCTGTCAGCTTCACCCTAGCATCAGTGTGCTCCAGCACACACAGCCTGATCCTGGATTGCCATCTGCTTACCAAGATGCTGAGGGGGATGACAGACAGGGTCACTCCCAGCCCTGTCATGGCAGACTGCCACGTCAGCATCTGACTCAGCAGCGCCATGAGCACAACTATCTACAAACATTGATTCAGGATGAGCAGAGGAGCCGTGAGCACAGGCTGCCAAGACCACTGCCAATGAAACTGATTGACAGTCACAGCCTGAGGTTGCACTCAGTTGAAAGGCATTGCGAGGCTTGCTTGGCTGCGTTTCTATGCAGTGTCTGACGCTGCACACCAGCCATGCTGAGGGTTCTGAAAGGACAAGCCAGTTGCTTTGCTGACTGCAGGCATGTAAACGCTACAAAGGCTTGCAAGCTTGAGAGAGCCCCATTGAACAAAGCATATGATGGGGCAAAGAGGGAAACTACGAGCATATTGTTCACTGGTTGCCACACGTTAAGTGTGACTTGCAAGCGTTCTGACAATGTGTGGCTTAGCGTATGGCAGCAATGGCAGCTGAGAGGAACAATGTGGCGCTGTGACGCATCTGGAACGCATAGCCATCTGGCAGAGGCAGTAACGATACAACCAACGGCTCAAGGAAGACTGCAAGGGATCATAGCTGACTAAACAGCAAGACACAAGCAGTTGTAAGGGAACATCATGACCTGAAAGGGGGAGTTCCACAGGGTGTGGATGTGCACAGGCATCATCCAGACCTTGCTGGCATCATTGCTCTGCAGGTTCACCACTGTGCCAACACCCCTGGCGTCACGCACATCCACACCCAGGCGCAGGGACTTCTGGTACAGCATGTCCAGTAGGCCTGTTTTGACATGTAAGGCTGTGTGGAAGCCAAGGAGGAAGGAGTAGTTGTCCGCCAGGCAGCTGTTGATGGCAAACATAGCCACAGAGATGAGCAAGCCCCACCCTGCAGATATCAAGTGTTCGCCTTGCACATAGACATGATCATGACATGTTTTTCCCAAAAGTTTGATGTGTGTGTACACGGATGTTGTTGAGTGCTTTCTGGAACTTTCAGCTGTAACCGTTTTCATTCACATTGGATTCAAGGGGTCATGCTTGATGACTGTTTTGCAACTGGTCAGTCTCACACATGCTGCAAAACAGCTTATTATGAATGTGAAAACTGCAGTGCATGCGCGAAACATGGCGTTTGCCGCCAGCAATGGCGCAATTCAGTACTGATGCAGACCTGGATGGGAGTCTATCCAGGCAGCATGATGATTAGCAGCTGACAGATAGCTGAAGGGACTGCTTACATGGTGCAGTACCAGCTTGCAAGTGGCTCAGTAGCTGCTGCAGCAGGAAAGGCCCAGTCCAGGCACATAAATTTTGCATGATGCAGCATCCTGCAGCTATTGCCAGTCTTCTCCAGTGTACTGTCCACAGGACATGCAGCACCTTACCCTGCAGGTAAACAGCAAGACAATGTTATGTGGAAGGCAGCATTCAGTGAAAAAGCCTTGGCAAGCAATGTCGGCCTCTGTTGCAAGCTTGGCTTGACAGGGTAGCTAGCGTCACTGTTCAAAGCTGCGTTGGGTATCTGGCGACGAATGCTGCCATGCAACACTGCCAAAAGATCTGAGGACAGTTGGGTATTGCTTGCATGCTACACTGGGTCAGCAGTCTTACGTATGGTGTTGTGACTGAATGTCGAGTGGGGTTGTATGCTGCCTGAAAGCTGTTTGCGACATGAGCAGCTTCATGCTTATGTGCCATGTCCCAAAGGTGGTGCTGGTGCAAAGGCTGGGTGTATCCAAGCTTGATCAAGCCGTTTACATAGGAATAAGTCAGTTTAGACCACAAGTTTGCATTTTCTTCCGGACTCCAGCGACCTTGACTAGGCCTGTCTGTGTACAAATCTGCTAAGTCTCGCTGGCTGTACGCCATAGACCCACTGGATCTTTGCAGCAGCCTTTCAGTGAGCCTAGAACTGCTGGCCTGCTGCTGCTCAGCATCGTCGGCCGCAAGGGGCGGACGCCGGAACATCTGGCTTTACGGCGACACAGCAAGTTAAGTCGCTCCCGCAATAGTGATCAGCTGTCGGCACTCCAAGATTCAGGCAGCAATGCTCGAACGCTGATGTCCTCCATACAGCTGTGCAGGGCTAGCTCAATAATTTCACTTGTGGCCGAAGGTTGGCAGTACACCAGACAAGCTGCGCAGTCATTCGCATGTTGCAAAAAATCGTGTAAAGTTGTCAAAACAACAGGCAACAGCATGAACGTAGGTCACACTAGCAATTTTAATTAAAGGAAGCTGAACAGAATCAAAGCAGACAATCAACACAACAGTACAAATAACGGTCATCAAATGTACTCTCCAGTCTGCCCAATTTGAGTTGGTCTAGGGCAAACTGCTGCCTTTAGTGTTGGTCATCACCCGGCTCATCATGGCATAATAGGTACCATGTGGATTCTGCAAGCAGCAGCAATTTGTCTGCTTGATTTTGGTTGGCAATCACACCATCAATTTGGTGGCAAGCAAAGCTCATGCCATACACAAGGTCACAGCATGGGCTCTAGATTTATGCAATGACTGACATGATGATTCATGTTCAGAGTTCAAGCTATCACAAGGCCACCAGAGGGTTTGCACACATGTGACACTACAAAGCCTGACCTGCAAGAGATTCTCAGGAGTGTCGAACTCTTTGACGCGCCCGTCTTCTAGCACCAGGATCCTGTCAGAGTCCAAGATGCTGTGCAGCCGATGCGCGATGGTCAGCACAGTGCAGTCTGCAAAGGCAGCCCTGACAGTCTCTTGTATGAGGGCATTGCTGGCTGTGTCCACATTGCTGGTTGCCTCGTCTAGGACCAGAACCTTGGCTTTGCGTAGAAGGGCTCGCGCCATGCACAGCAGCTGCCTTTGGCCTGAGCTCAGATTGCTTCCAGCTTCACCTAGCACTGCATCCAATCCTCCCTACAAAAGAGAAGTCAATGTGAGCAAGGAACATCACAGCAGTACTGCATCCAAGCCTCCCTACAAAAGGGAAGTCAATGTGAGCAAGGGGTATCACAGCAGCAGCAGCTGCAATCACCGCTGACACCTGATGCATGACAGTGCAATGATGTACACCCAGCAGTGGTAGCTTGGCAGCTACATATACAGGTTGCTCCCGGCTTCACCCAGCACTGCATCCAAGCCTGAACATGCGACAATTTCTGAGCAAGCAAATAGTGTTTCACAGCAGCTATTGCAGTCACCGTTGATGCCTTGATACCTCACTGAAGAAAGTCTTGTTTGTTGCTGCACGCAGGCATTCTTCAGCAAGCCAATAGCGTTTCACAACAGCCATTGCAGTCACTGCTGATGCCTTGGTGGCTAGTGGAGCAGCATATGCAGTGACAACGCATATGCAGTGTCACTGCATACGCAGTGTCAACGCATATGCAGTGTCAACGCATATGCCAATTTGACTGCCACAAGCCGTTGCCATTGCAGCATGTACCAACAATGCATCACAACAGCTGGCACTCCAATTCTGCCCAAAGCAGCTACAAAGCACAAGAAGAATATTCAGGTACATCAAGACCAGTGATTCAGATTGCAATGCTCCTTGGAGATGCACTGTCTGATCTGAGCCTGATGGTGACTGTCAACTATGCAGAAATGAGAGCAGACCTGCAGGTTCTTGACAGTGTCTGCCATGCCAGTCTGGCGAAGAGCAGACCAGATAGCTGCATCCCCCTCACAGGCATTGAAGGGGTCCAGGTTGTCCCTCACAGTCCCAGAGAAAACCACAGGATCCTGCAAAGTCACAGTCACTGATCAGCCCCCTTAGCTCAGATGCGGCCTGCTGCCAAAGAAATCAACCCTGCTCCTGGGTACCAGGCACTGACTACCAAATTCACTAGGGGTCCAGATGGTCCCTCACAGTTCCAGAGAAAACCACTGGGTCCTGCACATTGCAGACTGATTATGATGGCAAGACCTCTTCTTGCTGCTGGCTGCTTAAGATACCAACCCTGCTCTTGGGCACCAGCCATGGGGTCAACTTGGCTCCCAGCACAAGCACAGCACACTCTTGCACCTGATGGCGTCAGGTTGCACTGCCAGTGAGGAGCTTTTATAGTTACTGCTTACCTCCAGAAGAGGGGCTCATCAAGAACTAAAACATCTCCGCAATGTAGAAACGCATTTTTACTGTCCCCAGACGTTTCTGAATTTCCAGAGTAGGAATGACGTTCTGAATTCAAATAGACGTTTCGGGATTGAGAAGCGCATGGAGACCTGGCAGAGCCAGATGTTGTTGTACAGTCATGCTCCTCAGACAGCACCACAGGCTATGCGTCAACGCTTTGAGGTTATGGATACTGGCTGTAACAGCGATGGTTACTGGCTGTAACAACAACCTCTGACCTATGAGACTAAGGCCAACATGCTTTGCAGCTGATGCACAGCAGTGTGACATGTAAGTCATGGCTGTCAACACTGAATTGTAAGCTCTAAACCAGCAAACCCCTTTCTCTTCACTTGCGGCGAGCAAAAACAGCATAGTTCAGCAGGCCAGAGCAAAGCAGTTGCGACTTGGCTCACAGAATTAAAGTGTAGGCACACCTGGTAGGTACCTGGCAAGAACAATTAGCTGGAATGCCTGTAAATTTCAAATTTGATTAAAAGTTCTGACCTGGGGGACCAGGGCCAGCTTGGTGCGCAGTTGGTGCAAGGGAACCTGGGCCAGGTCATGGCCATCAATCACCACCCGCCCCCCCGTGGGCTCCACAATGCGGAAGAGGGTGCTCATCAAGGTGGACTTGCCGCAGCCGGTGCGCCCCACGATGCCGATCTTCTCGCGGGGCTTGATGCTCAGGCTTAGGCCCTTCAGCACCAGGTCCAAGTCTTCTCTGTACCGCACCTGCAGCTCACAACATCCTTCAGCACCAGGTCCAGGTCTGCCCTGTACCGCACCTGCAGTTTGCAAGGCACCATGCTGGATGCTGCACCGTGAATTAGCAACAAGACAAAATGCTCAGGCTTAAGCCCTTCAACACCAGGTCCAGGTCTTCTCTGTACCGCACCTGCAGTTTGCAAAATACCATGCTGGATGCTGCACGTTGAACTAGCAAGAAAACAAGATGCTCAGGCTTAGGCCCTTCAGCACCAGGTCCAGGTCTGCCCTGTACCGTACCTGCAGTTTGCAACATACCACGTTGAATGCTGCACCGTAAATTTGGGCCTGCAACATCAGGAGAAGATGGAGGTGGGCTTGATGCTCAGGCTTAACCCCTTCAGCACCAGGTCCAGGTCTTCCCTGTACAGTACCTGCAAGGTATACGATGGAGTGTTGAGCATTGCAAGGAGTGCAAAGGACAAAGCAGAGGGCAACAGCAGTAAGGTAAGTAGTGCATGAAGCCACAGCGTGCAGTATCAGTTGGGAACTGTGATGTGATGTCAGGCGCATGGGAGGTGCGAGACCCACACTAGCAGGGCTGCAAGCGCAACAACTATGAGACACTGGGAGCTGCCATTGCACATACTGTAGTTCAAACTATGTTATGGTCTGCACCTGCACCACGGCATATTGTGAAGCTGAATTGACAATAGCACGCCTTGACATTGCCTGATGTGGCAAGCATTCGAATGCTCAAAAGCTTAACAGGAGCTGTAGAAGTAGAAGAACTACCTGAAGGTTGTCAATGACAATGCCTCCTGCATGAGGCCAGTCTCTGGGAGGGGGCCATGCAGATTTCTGGGCTGACCCCTCTGTGGGCTGGCTGGTGTATTCAACCATGCGTTCCACAGCGTTCATGTTCACCTCTAGATCAGTCGCCTGAAGAGAGCTAAGCCACGTGAGCAGCTGTCTAGTGAGTTGCAAATGCATGTTTCTGAGGCATTGGCAGGCCCAATGCAAGCCCTAAAAAGCATGTCTTGCAGATACCAAAAGAAGTGTAAACACGCTTTGTGTCCACCCATATGTGCTGCTTGTACGCGTGATTTTATAAAGTTGCCCGTTAACACCTTGGACATGGCCAGATCCAACAGGCAAAATGTTATAATCACAGGTATGTAATTGATGTTTGATGGCAAGTCTGAGTTGGCAGCTCATGAAAGTTTTGCCACCTGTAAACTCACTCAGTGTACATGTACCTTATTTTATGTGCATCTTACTTTCAGTTTGTATCTTATTTTCCTTCATATAAGCTTTTATTCATATCTTTATTTCATACTCTATCTTTAGTGTCTGTACACTTTTGATCAATGAGACACTGCAATACATGTGCACGCAAATCAGAAGCCATGCCCACAACGCGCAAAGTCAACTCTCATGCCATGTCAAGCAAAACACATTGAAGTATGCACTGTCAAGCAAAATACATTGAAGTATGGGATGACATGTTTACCATGCGCACAAACCAGGAGAGGTTATCAGTGAGGTTGATGGCAGCCGTGATGGCCAAGCCAGCCAGCCCTGCATTCACTGGTAGCACCACCAACACCAGAATGGCTGTGCCAAACACCACTATGTTGCTGATGAAGTCAATTCTGATGGCGAGCCACCTGTTCATGATCTGCAGAGCAACAGCTTGATTGTGAAGCAAATCTTACGCTTGATCTTGTAGCTGGAATTTGGTTTGTTTCTTGGCATAACAATGTCAACAGTTCAAAACAGAACAGCACAGTGACATGCGGTGATTGCACCCACGCAATGAGTTAGGCACAAGAGGCTGCTGCTGCTGCTGCAGGTATGAGTATGACTAGACTTGCAAGATGCACAGTCCAACTGAGAAAAACTCCTGTTACAAAGCAGATGGACTGACTGTACAAAGCAGGAGCGTATTCTATCTCCAGCTTTAGGCTAGCAGGGCAGGTACGCAACTGTTCATATTCAAGCACGCAACTGAGCTTACACGTCAGCTTCATTCATGCGTTTGCTATCATGCTTAGGCAATGCCAACACTGTGCACCGCAAGTGTGACTCCTGTGTCATCTGCATGGGTCATCAAGCTCGATTGCTCTCATCTATACGTTCAGGCATTACAAATCATGTGTAACTCATATGCTCATGTGTCACCTGCATGGGCCACCAAGCTCGATTGCTCTGGTCAATCAGCCCCTTGTTCTGCTCACCAAACTGCTCCTGCTTCCTGAACGCTCTCAGTGTGATCAGGCCAGACAGCGTCTCACTGAACTTGCTGAAGATGGGGGACAAGGCAATGGAGTCCAGCCGTTTCAGCTCCCTATTGGTGGCTATATATAGGTTCTGCACCCTGAGGTAGCCAAAAGCCAGAGGCACTGCTACTACAAGAATGGTGGGGGTGACAAACAGCACCACTGCTAAAGCTCCCAGTGCAGAGGCCAGGCAGTCTACCACCTCCAGAACCTACAATGCACATGTTTTGCATGACCAATGTTGGGTGTCGGCAGTCTGATGGGCATTATATGAAACTGATGCATCTTGTGTGTATCACATGCATCTCGTACGTATCACATGCATCAAGCATCAAGTGCATTACGCATCACATTGGGCTGCTGTATCTCAGGACATTGGCAATTACTGAAGACATGCTGATGCTACGCAGCAGGCTTGAGTCCTGTGAGTCCGAGGACCATCCTGCGCGATTGCATTGCACATCAAGGGCATGTGACACATTTTTGCTGAAAACCATCATGATCTGATGCCAACCCTGATCAAACGTTAACCAAATCTTGAGAAGTAGCAATGCGGCCTCATGACTCACCAACTTGAGAAGTTCCACATCCACAGCTTCCGTGTCCTTAGTAAACCTGTTTAGTAACCTTCCCAAGGGCTGGCTGTCAAAGAAAGCCATGGGCAAGATCAGCACATGGCTGAGTAGACGTGCATGCATCTTCTTCGATGCTATGTAACTCCCCCATACGGCAATGGTGTTACGGAACACGTTGGCTGCCATGAGTGATAGAGAGAAGCCAACATAGACCTTCAGGTAATAGCTGGCCAACTGTGGGTGCTCAGATGGATCTATGCCCTACAACAGTCAGGTTGGGATCCTCAGAACGAAAATGAGACGCTGGAAATATATCCATGACAATCACAGTAGATAAGAATGAGGATGAAAATGAGAACCCTCAGAACAAGACTGAAGGCGCTGAGAACACATGCATGACAATCACAGAAGACGCGAATGGAGAGGCAGCTTGAAACGCATGGTTGCCAATCACAGCGAAACATGGGCAGGGCAAACACGGCTGGCTTAGGCAGCATTGCACAACCACAAGGCAGGCATGGGCAGACTCACTGGCCTGCATGCCAGCACACACAACCAGCAAGGGTGCTGGGAGTTGTGGTTTGACGGCTTCTAGCAAAGATTCCGAGTACAGATGGGATGTTGTGCAACTAGGGGCTCATGCAGAATGCAGTAGGATGTACTGTCACAATCAGAAAGTATGTAGATGGCTTGCAACAGCAGAAGGGTAGTGAGATGATGCATGACCACGAGCTTATGCCAACCCTAAACCCATGAAAACATAGAGCTGGTGCCACAGACGAACAAGCTCCTGCTGCTTTAGAAGGTTGTGCATGAAGCAGAAGAAGATCATGACATGTGATGAGGGCAGCTTGGAAACATCTGGAAGATAGTTTGGCAAGTTGAATGCCTAAGACAAAGGGCACAAGACTCGCAACCACTGCAGAAGTTAGTTTCGCTTCACCCTGAGCTGCATTAGTCACATATTCACGATGCCCATGACTACCCATGCATAACAACATCGCAAGAACAAACGCAGCAGGATCGCCAGCTCACCACTGTGGATGCATTTGCGTTGCTCCAGACGGACAGCCACCAATTCTGGAGGCCGTAGAAGGAGCGCTCTGTGACAGCAAGCAGCAGCATAAGGATGGGCAGGATGTAGAAAGCCCCCCATGCCCTTGCGTATATGCGGTATGTCTCTGTATCAACCTTGCCAACATTCCTGCCTTCCACCTGTGCATGCGAGTATGCATTTGTGTCTGACCATTATGTGATTACCACTATACAGGGCTTTGTATTGTGCTCATGTTACACAGCTGTTGTAATGCATCATCATGTGGCAGTGCCACAGATCAGCAGGTAGCATTGTGGTACTATTACCGTAGCAATATCACATAGCCACAGGGAGTAAGCAGACTAAGGAACAAGCTCTGCGTGTTCAAATAGAGCTTTGGGCGTGGCTTGGTGGCAACTCCTCCCTTGACAGCTACATCTTGCAAAGCATGCTGACATCTTGCAAAAGCATGCTGACATCATCTTGCAAAGCATGACTGACATCTTGCAAAGCATGCTGACATCTTGCACAGCATGCTGGCAGTCTGCAAAGCATGCAGCATGCAGTGCGGTGTTGCGTACAGCGCATTATGCAGACACACCTTCATAAGACGACCTTTTGCATCTGTTCTTCCATCTGCTTCATCATCATCATTATTGGGGTTCTTTCTGACAGGACCAAGGGCTTCTATGGCTTCAGTCACAGGCTCAGACATGCCCTCGGCCATGCTGACTTTCCCAGCGGCTCTGAAACCAGTCTGCACAGCTCCCTGGGATAAGCCAATGGTTTCAGCTTCAGATTGCTCATGCTGGTGGCTCTGAAGCATCATGTCTTGGCTGAGGAGCAGTGCAGGATCGGCCAGCTTGTCTGACAGCAATGTGCCGGCAGAGTTTGCGAGCAACGGCAGCGCCTGGAGTTCATTCAACCTATCTGTCATTTCATCATTGGCTAAATCCAGACTTGCCAAAGCAGGCTGTATGCTGCCTTCTGCTGTTTGAGTTTGTGTTGGGTTCATTCTGGGCGCATCTGATTCTGCCTGGGAGCTTTCTGCAGCTAGCTGATGCCTGGCTGAGTCTGTTGGCGGCGGCTGTGCATGCTGTTGTGCTGCTGCAAAGGTGTGTTCATTGGGGGCGGCTGGGGGGCCTAGGTGGGTTGGGGAAGGGGGGTGGGTGGGAGACCTTTGAGGGGTGCCAGGAGCTATGTCAGATGATATGTTGCTGAAGCTGCTGCTGGAAGGCATGGTAGATTGGTGCAGCTCCACCCCTTGGGCTAACAGATCCTCATATCTGTAAGAATGAAACACCACCGTCAGCAATTCAGCGATCCTACTCTTTGAGGTATTTGAGCCCAGAGAAAGTGAGGCAGCTCATCGACACCTCACTGCCATGCACAGTGTGGCAGAGTATCATATCAGAGGTATGCTGACTGAGAAATGAGATCATTCTGGGTAACAGGGAAGCGAGTACGACGGTGATGCCAGATGCATGCAAAAGGCAAGGCAAGCATGGTAACAGCATCAGCTATGCGAGTCAAGGTCATGACATCGTATGCTGTTGGCTGTCGCCTGCAAAGCTGTTGAAAGAACTTTGCCCTTGACAGGACCTTTGCTTTGTGTCTGACAGGCAACGGCAAACAAAATATACTGACATGAGGAAAGGAAATTGCGCACCTGCCCTGATGACTGATGCGGCCAGCTTCCATGACAACTACCCAGTCAGCCGCCGGCAGGTACTGCATCTGGTGGGTAGCCAGGATGCGAGTCCTGTCAGCCAGCAGGCCACAGATGCAAGTCTGGAAGATGTGGGCGCCCACATGAGCGTCCACTGCGCTCAAGGGGTCGTCCAGCAGGGCGATGTCTGACTGTGTGTAGCAGGCCCGGGCTAGCGCCACTCGGTGTCTCTGACCCCCACTTAGATTCACGCCTTTCTCACCTGTATGCAGGCATGCAGGCATACAGTGTCTTGAGCAGGAAGATGCATGCACATGTATCACAGACGTCAAGCAACAGCAGGCGCACCCGTGAGCTGGGACATACAGTGTTTGATTGCAAGTGCACAGAGCTCTGTATTGTTGAGTGCCCACATGACTGTCCGCCATGCCCACCAGACATAGAAGACAATACATTGTACATTTTGTGGCAGGCTGATCATTGCTGCACAACATGCATGACCTACAATTCAAAGTAATGACAACACCATGTCAAGCTAGGCTACCTCCTCAGCGTTTGTCCCAATGCAGCTGCTGGATGCTCTGATGACAGATTCAACATCACTAGCGATGAGTGTGTTATACAGCTCAACGGATGGATAGGAAGGGGTGACTCGACTCACCAATTTCGGTCTGGTCTCCAGCAGGCAGCAGGTCCAGATCAGGCAGCAGCGCACAAGCTCGCAGGACTGAGTCATACAGCGCTGAGTCCAGAGGCAGGCCCATGAGTATGTTGTCTTGCAAGCTGCAGTTCTGGATCCAGGGATCCTGGGCTGTGTAGCTTGTGCTGCCCTGCACCTGAAAGAAAAAGAAAAGAAAAGTTTATGCTTGTCAGCGATCATGACAAGAGCCTCCTAAGGCAGCAGCCCGGAGCTTGCCGTGCACCTGTTCAAAGGGGCACAGCATGGTGAATGGACTCATCACTGCCTCAGGTCCCCAGCAACAGCATGCTCGGTCAGGGCGCCTTGTGCACTGTGTAGTGCTCGGCAGCAAGCATGTCTTATGTGCAGCAACTTGAGGTCAGGCCTGGAGCACCTGTTCAAGAGCAAGTGTGTGACCAATGATGTGATGAATTCATGTGATTGCAGCAACAAGCTGCGGTCTGTAGGGATCATATGAGATTGTGGCATCACTCTGTAGCAGTGGTTACTTGGTGGTGCAAGCCAGACTGTGCAACCCAAGGGAATCCTCCTAAAGGATTCATGGAAGATGATAAAGATGAGGTGCTTAGTGTAGAGCATGAAGGAGTAGTGCAGAGCATGGCTCGGCTGTGTGGTTCAATACCAGGGGCTGTAGGGGGTCAAGGACCTTCCAACACGCCAGCCCTGAGGTCACTTGGGAGACAACATGAAACATGAACGCTAGGACCAATAAGGGGAAACGCATTATATATGTATGGAATATACAAACATGAACAAGCAACCAGAAGGGAGACATATCTGAACACATAAGCACTGGCCCCTGACTTATTGAGTTGTAAGAGACAGGCTGTTGGTTCAGTACTTTGCAGATGTACAATACCTCAACAGTGCCACCCCTGCCGTGTAGCTCTCCCAGCAAGGCTGCAATGAGGGAGCTTTTGCCTGACCCCACCACGCCCACCACCATCACCAGCTGCCCCTTGATTGCCTCCAAAGAAATGTCATGAAGGGCAGGAGGCATCTCACGCTCCCATGCAAAGGAGGCCCACCTGGCCTTCACTGCTGGCTCACCATCTTGCGCTGCCTCCATGCGCTTGTGATGTTTCACCTCATCCTCCTATGATCATGTCAACAAGAGCATCACGGTTTGGGTGTAATCAGGAGAAATCATGTCCAAACATTTCTATGCCTGTGTCAAATGTGAGAAGGAAACAAAAGCAAAGCCACATCAAAGCTTCACAAGGAGCCCAACAAAAAGGTACCAGCACAGGTAGAACTGCAAGCTGGCACGAGGCGATGTACTCTTTTAGGATTAGGATGAGTTCCACCTGTGACTACATGCTGGGAGGTCCCTATCAATGACATGATGCATTGGGTTGACAGAAGACCAACAGATTTTGCCAAAGACATTCTGCATGCCTGTCCAGTTCAGGAAGCATTGAACAACAGTAGTGATGTATATGCTTGCCACCTCATGATGAGCTAAATACATGCAAGGACCAGGTTGTTCTTTGTTCTAGCTATCACATAGTGTCAAACTGGCCATCAACAACACTGGCTGTGGCAAATGCATCAAACATCAGGACACAAAGAGGGAGTAACCAAGGAAATTTTTGTTTTTTTTCCTTTTTTTTGATTGAATTTTTGATTTTATTTTTTTGATTGAAATTTGATTTGATTCAAGGCAAGCGCTGAAAGGCTAACCTGCATGAAGCGCTGCATGCGGCCCAGCGCAACCCAGCCATTGATAAACTCCATGAGGTACCATGGCAGCATGGTGATGGGAAACCTCAGCAGGTTGAACAGGGCCAGGGCTGGGAAGGCTACGGCGGGGGTGAGGGGGTAGCCCTGTGCTGTGTACACAGCAAAGGCTGAGAGGGCTATAAGTATGGGAGTGGACCCAAAGACTAGGGACTGGATGACTTCCAGGTATGCCACATGGCGGATTTGGGTGAGCTCCAGGTGACGTAAGGAGAGTATGCGCTCCTTGAAGGATTGCTCCCAAGCATATAGCTTGATGGCTTTGATGCCTGCAGACATGATGGCAATGATGACAGTGAAGAGGAAGGGTAAATTCGGCAAATGTGGATAGACACTGATGACACTGCATGGCGTTTGTGGAAGAACACATGCTGCTGTGATTGTGTCTAACACAACAAACATATGCATGCATGTGCATAGTTTGTCGACAATGCACTCTTCAGCATGCAAAGGGAAGGCTGTATGTTGCATTCATCAGGTTTTGCTGCATTTATGTATATATAGCGTATGTGTGAGACACTTTCACGCGTACCTGAAAGAACCTCTCCTGTCAGCTTCACCCTGGCATCTGTGCACTGGACTACACGCAGCCTGATCCTGGTCTGCCATCTGCCCACAAAGATGCTGAGGGGGATGACAGACAAGGTCACCCCTAGCCCTGTCATGGCAGACTGCCATGTCAGCATCCGACTCAGCAATGCCATGAGTACCACTATCTGCATGAACATGATCATGTACTGAGGCGCAACAAACATGACAGGGAAACATGGCAAAACATGGTAGTGAAAGGGTATGGCCGTTGTTGTCATGGGAATTGCAGAGCCCATATACGCAACCCAGACGTTACAACTGGTCGCTATGACTACCGCCTTTAGCAAGCCACCAAGGAAGGCCATAACACCTTTCTGCACAAGCAGCACCTAGGTGTTGTGAATGTCCTTGGTGGCTTGCTAAAGGCGGTGATCACAGCAACCAGGAGCACTCAAGGGAGGGAATGAAGGGGAGAACAGACCGTTGGAAGGCAAAGTGTGGTCACAGAAAGGCAGCGCTGCTCACCTGAAAGGGGGAGTTCCACAGGGTGTGGATGTGCACCGGCATCATCCAGACCTTGCTGGCATCATTGCTCTGCAGGTTCACCACTGTGCCAACACCCCTGGCGTTACGCACATCCACACCCAGACGTAGGGACTTCTGGTACAGCATGTCCAGCAGGTCAATTTTGACGTGCAGGGCTGTGTGCAAACCCAGGAAGAAGTAGTAGTTCATGACCAGGCTTTGAGAACTGTTGATGGTAAACATAGCAACAGATATGAGCAAGCCCCACCCTGCAGGTTGCACACAGCATTGCTTGATAGATGGGCAGACAGTGCTGTCAGAGCCAAGCTTGCACATGCTGGCTTCTGTTGAACACAGCCGTTGAAATTGCATGTAGGCAAGACAGGGAGATTTAGGATGTGCATGTCTTCCATCATTGCAAGTGGCAGCATGAACGAGCAATGTTGAAAGTGATGCTGCGCATGTGTTACACAGCATGCAGCAGCAGTGGCACAATTGCGACAGATGTGAATTTGAGTAATGAGTCTGCTTACAAATAGCAGCTCCGGCTTGCAAGTGGCCCAAGAGCTGTTGCAACAGGAACGGCCCAGTCCAGGCACACAAGTTCTGCAAGATGCGGAACCCTGCAGCTGTTGCCAGTCTTCTCCAGTGCACATTCCATAGCGCATGCAGCACCTTTCCCTGCACGCGATTTCCCAGTAACTCTGCCGCAGAATCAGGCTGATGTTTAGAGCTGACACTTCATGCTTGCAAGCAAGTCTGTCTTGCCTAATGCAGAAACTAGCCAGCTGCAGCACTCAGTCAGCAGAGTTGCAGCAAGCAGCCATTGTCTGCATCAGGGTTGCCGGCCTGGTGTAGCAAAGACTGTCCATTAACCTCACTGCTCCCGTGGAGCATGCAAAGAACATGCGCTGACTGAAGTAGCCACGCATTGTGGCCAAGCGCAAGAGCCTGGTACAGGGGATGTTTTTTGCATGAAGTTCACGTCAGTGTATGCTACTCCGTCTGAAATCTCTTACGTGTGGTGCTTTGACAGCATCCCGTGTGCCATCCAATGCTGCCTGAAATCTGGCAGTCAAAGGAGCTGCCTCGTGCTTGTGCGCCATATCCCACAGATGGTGTTGGTGCAGAGGCTGGCTGTATCCAAGCTTGATCAAGCCGCTTGCATATGAATATGTAAGCTTTGACCACAAGCCAGCATCTTCTTCTGGACTCCAGCGGTCTTCGCTTAATCTGGCTGTGTGCACGTCTGAAGTATCTAGCTGACTGTACGTTGCAGACCCGCTCAGTCGTTGCAGCAACCTTTCAACAAGCCCAGACTTGCTAGCCTGCTGCTCTACATCATCGACCTCAAGAGGCTGTAGGCGCGACATTCTAGTGAAGATACGATATCCGAGCTCGATGTTGAGTCCGCAACTGTCTTGACCACGCAGGCACAGAACAGCGGGGCTTGATTATTGACGTGGTCCCGGTGGATCAGCGGTTCAACCACGTCAGGCGAAAGGCTCGCGTCGACCTGATACGAGAGCGTACAATTGACCAGAACACACTACATGTAGCAGCTCTTGTGCGGGGCAGTAGCAACGCTGACTGTTTACATCATATGCGTGGCGAAGACGCATGCCGACTTGGTGTGTTTGCAGCACTAAACTGAGCATGCAGCTGCGACGTGGGAAATGTACGCAAGCACGCGTTGTCGGCAGTCTTTACACATCTCTATATAGGTCATCAGCCTGGGGCTCAAGACAAACAGACCCACAGGCAAGCATTGCTAAACTGCAACAGCGTGAGGTACTGGTTGACGACTAGCGTTTTACTCAATTACGCGATCATCATCACCAGTTTGATGCTGTAGAGAGTTTGAACATGATTGCTGGCAGAAGCTTATAAGTTCTTTCTTCTTCTTTGATGCTGTAATGCTCAGCATTCAAGCTTGTTTTCTCTGTGTGGTGTTCAAGCTGTTTGGTAGCAAGACTCCTCCAAAGCAGAGGCTGCTTCTACACATGCACAGACTGTATCATGCACCACACACTAAAGCCTGATGACATTTGAGCATGTATGCTACTATCGGCCATGGCCATGACCGAATCACCATTTGCAGACTCACCCCACTGACCATGGATGTCCACTTCATGTTTCAAAACGCCCAGGTCCCAACTGACCGTGAACAGACGGGACAGATCCCCCCTGCAACAACTGGCTGAAGCGATTGCAGGCATGTCTGATGAAATAGGTGAAAGCACTGAGAAACCACAATCCTGGACCCCACAGGCTCAGGCAATGAAGGCTTGTGTGCGTTCATGTTCTTTTGGCAAACGGCACAGTTCTTGTGTATCGGCTCGCCCTCATTGATCATCTCGACAAACAGCTGCTGCCTGTACTCTGCTGCCTGAGTGTTAGGGTTGGGTCTCTGGCATGTGGCTGAAGCTCGCAGTTGTTGGCAAGAGTCAGCAAGACAGCCAGCAGGTTGCGGTAGTCACCATTGAGATCGGCATACTGCAGAAGCACAAGCTGGTAAGTCACCTATACAAGGCGCAGCGGTGTTGCTCAGTCAATGCTACATAGTATGTTTCACTGCATGTGGGCTCCTACACATTTAGCAAACTGAAGAAACATGCTGCAGAGCTGTCACTGTAAGCAAAGCAAGTTCACCTTGCTTTACATTCAAGTTTGCATCATGGCTTGCAGAACCTATATGCTGCACCCAGTATTGATGACAACTCATGACACAATATGAACACTCTTACATATACACAAGCACATGAACGACGCTAGGAAGACTTGAAGATTCACCTGGCGTGCTTCCTTGAGCATCTTGTCAGCCTGCTTGTACTCAGACCAGGACTTCCCAACAAGCAGCCTTGCCACATTGACTACAGACTTGACCAGATTTGATGACGCCATCATCAAGCCTGGGTTGCCTGCCTCTCCTTGAAGACTGGCAGCCTTCATGACGTCCAACCAGTACTCCTTGCTACGCTCTGAGTACACATCAGCGCCACTGATCCTGTAAGTGCAGTATACACAGGCTGTGGCAGCAGGCAGATATCTTGTTTCTCTGCTGGAGTGTGTGCATCCTGAAGTCTGCCATGGTGAAGCATTTGCTGGTTATGCACAATGCCAGGCAGCATAGCTGCATGTGCAGCAGGCTTGTTGCCTGATTGCAGGGTTGCTGCACATACTGTCATAGTTCCAACTCAGTACAGCAATATCCAAGGTGCCAACAGGTTTGATATGGTAGGTGTTCGAGCAATTTGAGCAACAATACGTCTTTGATGTCGTTTTGCTCAGCATTAGAGCTGCAGTAGGGCATTGAGTGAAGTTGTGTCACCTCCAGAGTGCTCACAGCGTGCCCTCTCGTTTTCACAGAATCATGTGTTGTAAGCACTTACTGACCAAATGCATTTGGTGGGTGTGCATTGGCTTGCATAAAGCAACAAGCCGAAGCAGGAATGAAGGTGAGTGACAGGTCAGGGGCAACAGATCAAGACTCACCCTTGCTTCATCATGAAAAACGCACGCAAGTGGTTGCCAGTAGCTAACAAGTAGATGTCTTGATGCTGCTCTGCTTCTCGCAGCGCCTCATCACAAACTTGAAGCTGAGGAGGGATGCCACTGCCGTCCCTAGCTAATTGTGGAAGCATGTTCAGCTGATCTGCAGCGCCATCACAATTTTACTGTACCAGCCACAGTCAAATGGCAATACATCACTGCCTTTTGTTGCTTGTCTGGGCCCAATGTCAGTCACGGGCAAACCCATTGTCAATCGCACCAGGATGCTTGCAGAAGGACACTTCATTATGCATATGCTACAGTTAAGAGGCTGGCATTGAAATATGCTGACCTCTTGTGGCATCGCTTGTGAGCTGCCAATACTTGAGCTGCCTTCCAGAAGCTTTTGCGTGCTCAAAATATGACCACGCCTGCACATTGACCCAACAGGTCGAGTCACAACACAGCCTCTGTCGCTTAGTCAGGCCTGAAAGCGGTCTGTTAGTCTGTAGAACTCACTTTGGGTGCATCAAGTTTTCTTTGGCAGTATGTGGCGATCCAGTAAGCCGCAGATCCTGCTCAAAGAGTGGGGCATCAGGGTTAGGCTCAGGATGCCGTACTCCGGAGCCTACTGAGACCATCCTGATGCCTTCTTGGTGCATTCCCAGTAACACCCCCAGAGAGGTAGGCATTGTGCATATATAGACTGGAATTTCTGGCTCTGTCAAAGCTTGATCATGCAGTTGCTGCATCACACTGACCGCAGTAAGCTAGCTTTGGAAAAAATGAGGTCAGTGGAATTGGGTAATACACATAACGCCATGCACAGGTGAGAGACTTGAGCACGCTGTTGTGAAGAAGTTACCTTCAGAGATGCAGCATACTGCCGCAGCGCTGGCTGGAGGCAATAGTGTTTATGTATAGGGTGAGCTGTGGCTTGGCACGCTCTGCTGCAAAAGTAGACCTGAAGCAGAACAGGTTGTTGATGCTAGGTTACTTGTCTCAAAATAGCGATCGGCAAACGAGTGGCACCAGCTTGCACTTGGAGCACCGAGCCCTGGCATGGGACTCAGGTACAGTGATAGCACAAGCTGCACAACGTCGCAATCCTTCGGGCTTTTGCTTTTCTTGGAACCAACCCCATGCTGCATATTGCGCTGCAAATAAGGTTGCACGAAGCCAGCGCGGGTTTTGCGGGTTCCAAGTGTGATCAGCTAGTTGATCATGCATCGGAAATACAGACAGGGTCTCGAGTCAAGCTGTTCAAGTCTTTCAGCGCAAGTCGTGCGACTTTCAACACGATGGTTTTGCACAATGCGCCATTATGCGCAATGCCATCTCGTCAAGTCCAACTCGAACCCTGCTCAATTAGCCACGGCTTGCGTATGCAGCACGCGGCATTGTCGCAGTGCGTCCTGTTAAAGTGTGCTTGGCATGACTTGCAGAGTCAGAGTCAGTGCTCAGCTGTTGTTAGGCCCCTCTTCCACGGCAAACAACTTAAAGTTGCAACTAGCAAGCAGCTCGAAGATCAGCTGACGTAGTCTGAGGATCTTGCAGTTGCTAGTTGTCTTGCACTAAGTCTTGCAAGTTGTTCAAGTGTGATAGGTTCGTGGTGAATGGTTCCGGTCGTGGCGTGTAGCTGAGGTTGCTCTGCTTTCCAAGCAGCTGAAGCATTAAGATTGCCAGTCGACACTGCCCATTGAACGGCTTGACCTAATCACTTGCTGTGATCATCAATAAGTGAAAACGGACCCCATGAACACAACATGCAAGCCACTGCCGCACCTTTGGGTGTCGGCAGTCAAACACTACGCATATAGGCGCTGTCACACGGTGTTGGCCCACAAAAGATTGACAAGGCGTCACCAACTGTGAGTGTGACTTGCTTTGGAGTGAAGTTTGTTGACATAACACAAGACAGTCTAGCTAAATTGTGAACAACTTGTGCAGATTGCAAAGACTTCAGACAAAATCTCAGCAAGCCCACGAACGTCATATGCATGAGGGAGAGGTTGTGGGCACACCTCAGCCAATGCTAAAGCCCTCTGGTCGCCCTGCTGTCTCAGTAGTCACACTCTTGATACTGTTACAGGTGAGATGCACAAACATAATGACAAAGCAGTATTTGTTCTGAAGGCATATTGCCTCTTGCTGGCTGGCCGGCTGGCTGCAGCATTCCCATGTATGCAATCACACCTAATCCAGCCTGAGAGGATCTTCACTGCATACCAGTGTAGCTTGTCCAGACAGGTACATGGCCCAATCCAGCTTTGTTGCTGTTCAGGCGTTTGCAATCGTTGGAGCTTTTGTTGGTGGGTGGCTTGCTAGGCAACGGCGCTTAGAGCTAGAAAACACAAATCGGAAGCTGCGACACATCAATACAGAGCTTCGACGCCGGCAGACTGAGGTACTGTCATGTTTGCCACTTGTCAGCAATGCCTCTAGCTCTGCATTATTATTAGATCTTCCACTTTATTTGCTCACTCTGATGCACTGTGATTACTCAAGATCTGGACTGTTTTGTCTGACGCTGCTGAGCAAGCAGTGCAGCATGCGCCTCATTCCCTGACAGCTGAGCAGCATGCATTCTTCTGCTAGACATGCCTAGCAGCTGTACTTGCATCCATGGTGAACCCCGTTCCGCCATGATTGAGGCACTGGTTGCCAAAGCAGAATGCATGATTCATTCAGGATGATGATGCAGATGCATTGTCTGGCAGTCTGGAAGCCATTCAGGCCAGCAGGACAGCAATGGAGAGCACTCTGGCAGGACCCTCAGCTGCCCATCCCATTGAGGGGTACGGCTCTGACAACCTGAGTTTGGCAAAGGTACCTGCTCCCTCTGCAACAGCTTCTGTCAGTCTCTGTCCAACATCAGTATTGTCAACGGCTGACTTCTGTGTGTTGTCCTGAGCCCATTCTGCGCACAGTCATAGCATCATGTAACTTATCATGTAAGTCAGTCATGCATCTCTGCAAGACTGCCTCTGCCGTGCAAGATGCAGAGCCAATAACGTGAGCAGTGCTACCTGTGCCAAAGTATGCATCTTCAGCTCTTTGTCAGCAAAAGTCACTCTCATAAGCTGTATGTTGCATTACCAGTTCAGCGATCAACAAGTAGTCTACAGACTAGCGACTTCTGCCTGTGTATGATCCTGTGACTGATGAATAGCAACCCTACATGCTTGATAATCAGGTTAAACCTCAACCTCTTGTCGTCTGTTGACAGGCTAGGCGGCAGATCTCAGGCCTGCTGAGAGAAGGCAAGGCCAGTATCAGGCAAGGCAATGGGCAGCATGCTCTGGAGCTGCTCAGGCAGGTCTGTCTCACTCACTCATGCAATCAATCAATCAGTCGATCGATCGATCAATCAATCAATCAATCAGTCAATCAATCAATCAATCAATCAATCAATCAATCAATCTACCAACCAACTAACCAATCAATCAATCAATGCTTGTCTTCCCCTAGGGTCAGGTACGTATTGTCATGAGTTGCTCCATGTAGAAGGTGTCTTGTGTCTACCTGCCATGCTGTGCTTGAGCTGTCAGCACTTGCCCAAGATATATGTGGTCAGTTGGTGTTTATGGATCTTGATATAGGCTGAGTATGTCAATTATGCAGGCCAGGATAGCATGGACACCATATCCAGTAACCTGTACAGCTGTGTGCCAGTGTGCACTTGCACTAAACTCAATGCTTGCATCCGCTCTGCAGGCAGGGCAGTTGAGTGAAGAATTGGGAGACAAAAGAGCTGAGAGGGCCGTTGCACGGGCAACAGCGAATGCCTATAGAGAGGTATCTTCATTCAGCTGCACATTGCTGTGACTGACAGGCAGGATGCAAATCTGATTTCGGTGCATCAACATGTTGCAGACCATCATCTCAGTAGGCTAGCTTGACATGCAGTGCTTGCTGATGCTGACAATGGCAACTTGCAAGAATGGTGCTAGGCAAGCAGGCTGTTGACCCTAAGATGTGCTTTTCGAATTTGCCAGCTGCATCTGCCCTGACTGGATCTTTACCTAGTTGGTTTCATGGCAAAACTGTACCCAAGTGCGCTCATGGCAGGACAGATCCTGCCATGTGCTATAGCTCTATATATTTGAAGGTTGGGGACCTGAACATGTGTCTGCGGTCCCTGGACTTTAGCCTAGGCCTTTCAAAGGAGGTTGGGGACACTGGCAGAGACTCAGATGTGCTGGGTGAGATTGCAGATGTCTACACGGAAATGGGAGATTTAGACAAAGCTGGTCAGGCAAGTTCTTTGCATTGTGTGCACTGCCACATAGCATTGTTGTGCTCAGTTTTGTTGAACAGACTTCAGGAGATGGCTGCCATAGTTGCTTTTGCACACAGACTCAGGACAATTTCATGCACTAATTTAGACTTCCTAGAGGCTGCCAAGTTGTCTCAAGGACTGCACGCAGGCTTGTTGCCAGGTGAAGCCAGCAAGTTCTGACAACTAGCTGTGTCTGCAGTTCTATGACCGTTGTATCAAGGCAATGGCAGGAGATAGCCCTTCACCAGAGGGCACAGCCAGTTGGGAGGCCTGATAATGCTAACTGCTTGATATCCATTTTTTGAATGTCAAGATCAAGGGAAAATGGTTGCCAGCTCACAAAGAGCAGACAAGCAAAGGTGCATGCCACCATGTCTTGGACTGCACCTCTTGTGTACATGGTGTAACATGGCTACAGGCCGTGCATCATACAGCTGGCAACTAGTAGTGCAGGATATGTTTGTGGAGCAAAGAGTACAAGATTTTCCTGCTACAAAACCTCGAAAAGCACTTGCATCATCAGCAGTGGCACTTCTGGACCCCATGTGGCCATACTGTGCTGTGACACACTATTATGAGCAATCACTGAAGAGTACATATTACCATAGATTCACTACCGTATACGTGCCTTCAACAGACATACACATGTACATGGTATGCACATGCATTTGATACAAACACAAGTGCAAATTAACAAAGTATAATTGCCCGCCTGCCTAATCACATTGTATTGTGATCTGAGTCAGATGTACGGAATTGACAAGTGAAACACAGTTTCCAAACAACATGCTGAATGCAATCCAGTTGTGCTGGCGTTCTAATGATTCAGAAGTGTAATGATGCCAGCAGCGCTTGCTCAGCATTCAATTCAGCTGCACAGCATGAACGACACAAGTTATATCAGGGGGCACAAAAACAAGTCTGTGACGGCATATGAGAACCAGAAGTTTTGAATTACTGTTCAAATAATAAAACGCAAAATACAAAGCAGACACACTCAGCACTATGGACAACAATCGGTACAGTCACTCTTCCTCACCTCTTTCACCAACAAATTGTGACAAATCATCAAAAGGCAGCTTAACTACCTGGGACAGGTCTGACAAAAACTGGACAACCGCAACCTGTGCATCCTTGCTTCTCTTGAGAAGGCGAGCACGTTGGCCCTTATGCTGACCCTGCACTACCAGTACCCTAGCACCCTCCTCTTGAGGAACAACTGTCTCAAGCTGGCTCTGATGCACATCAGAATGATACTTGCGAGTGTCTCTGCTATACAGGGTGCACAGCTTTGGTTGCAACACCTCAATGATTTCAGCCTTCTTGAGGTACAGCTTGCCGCCATGCAAATGCTTGTCGACTACTTTGACCATGATGTGGCCAGCCAACCAAGGCTTCTCACTGGATTCTGAAGCAGGCAGATCATCCTGATCCGAAGGCTCTGTGCGTTGCTTCTTGCTGCTGTCTGATACACGGTGCGTCTCAGACAGGTCGCTGTCAGACTGTGCGTGGGAGCGCTTTTTGTGGCTGGAAACGTGAGCATCAGCATGCTTCTTGCTTGGAGCTGAGCCCTTCTCAGCCAGCTCTTTGCAACGCACTGTGGCAGTGGTTTCGCTTGGCAGCAACCTGACAGTGGCTCTGTCCGACCGGCCCTCAATGTGGGGCTCCAGTGCAAGCACGATGCAGGTCAGACCACTGTGCCTTCCCTCCACAATGCGCATGGTCTTGCCAGGTTTGGCGCCCAGGGAGTTCCTTTCAACCAGCTTGTCGTCCAGGCCCCTCACATTCTTGATGTTGCCATTGGCATCGAGGGATACCAAGTCTGGTTTGGCTTGGCGCGACTCTCCAGGCTTGATGTACTTCTTTTCCTTCTTGGGGGGTGCGGGCGCTGGGTTGGCGCCCAGCCCAAGACCTGAGGGCCTTGCCACAAACTGGATAGCCTGAGGGACTGTGCCCCTGATGTTGCGCCTGCCAAACTGCCCTGCCCTCCTCCCAGCCCATGCCTCTGAGCAAGGCAGCCCCAAACTCCTCAATGGGGGTGTTGGTGTAGTCATCAAGGGTCGCTTCTTCAGCTGCTGCGTCGAGCTGCTGCTGATACCGGTGCAGCTCTTCTTCAGGAGGCAAAAGCATGGGGGCTGTTGAGGCAGCTGGAGGATCTTCGGTTTTGATCTCTGTGATGGTTGTGGTTGTGGTAGTGCCGTGTGCTGTCTGCGTTTGGAGGCTGAGACCATACTTGATGGAGGTATCTGTGGCTTCAGGCGCAGCTGTTTCAAACCTGTCTGAAGTGGAGGCAACTTCAGCTTCACCAGGTGTGGGAAGGAAGCGCTGCGGTTTGCCAGGGCCTCGAAAGGTATCTGCTAGCTTTGGGATGCTGCGCTGCACTGCACTTGGAGCTACCTGACTGGGATCAAAGCTCTCAACAAAGTGACCATTTGCAGGGGCGCTGTCTTTTCTGCTGGGTGCTGCGCAGGAAGCCTTGCTGCTCTTTGCACCGAGGTTCAGGCTGAATCTGGCTGGCTGACCTACTGGCTCAATTGCAGCAGCTGCCTGTGGCGATGACATAGTCAATGAGCTGCTGACCTCGGCAAAGGCCTGCCCTGCACGGTGATGGACCCAAATATCACTACCTGGTTGTGTTACTTGCCGAACAAGTCAAACAAGGAAAAATGACTCGATCTTGTGTAGTACATAAGATAATATGCATCATCAAGGACTCACTTCAAGTGTAGATCCGGTGGCGCAGGCCGAGTCACGGTTAGTTTGGCGTGCACAAGTCCACCGGTGTGACCTGCGATGATCTGGCCCACACGCAGATCGCGAGCACACCGTCTACACCGATACGGCCTGCTCGCTGGAGAATGCTGGTTGAGTTGTTCTGCCTGAGGCTCCTCGCCTGGCCAGCTGCTGGCAGAAGCTGCAGGCTATCGGCTAATCCACTCTTCTTTTTCCCCTGCACTGGAAGTCGACACAGGGCGAAATGCAGAGGGCGCAGCTTGTACCATAACGCTGCCTCTCTCTGGTACCTGACCGCTAAAAGCAAATTGTGTAATTGCACCGTTCATTAATTTTCGAAGCTTGAGCGTGCGCATCCTTGCGGCACAGTTGAGCTAAGCAAATCGTTACTGATCACCCGTATTTGATCAGGTTGTGTTGCAGAGCACAGCCGCTGGCTTGCTCCATTTCAAATACGCTGTCATTTGATATGCTGTAGCAAGAGAGCATGAGCACCTTGTCGTTCACGTTGAACGAACACCGGCTTCTCACATCAGCAAAGGCACCGCGGCCTGGCGTGAGGCTGCTGGAGCTGGATGCTAGCATTCTGGAAGACGTATGCAACGGCAGGTGACATCATCTGCACAAGCAGCTCTCATGTAGACCTACAGACGTGTTCAGCGGTGCGCATTTGTTGTCGCAGTGTTGTCATCAAGGGTGAGCCAAGTGCAGAGGCAGTACTTTGCACAGCCCAAAGCACATATGCAGTCAAGATTGTGGAGACGACAAACAGCTTGCTTCTGGTACCTCCTGCCCAGGTATGATGGCACATGCAGGTCCTCATCATCATCATCACCAAGCTGTTGCAGCTGACACTTAGATTGTCAGTGCAGAGTTTAGACAACACAAGCTCAAACCTAGGGACAGGTGACACCTCAATGCACTGAATTGTTCAGCAGCTCAGAAGCACATTATGGCTTTTCACACTGCAGATGCTCAGAACAATGCAGACGCTGAGAACACTTGTGGCAATGTCAGCCCAGCCCCTGCCTTTCAGACACAGGTAGTGAGTTTCTTACTACGTCTGCACTTGGTCATACTGACATCTTTCGCTGATCCACTGAGCTTGCCATGACCACAAAACTTTGTCAATGTCCTTGACACAGTCCTGTCCTGTCCAACTTTGTCCTTCACAGGCCTGAGCTGTTTCCACAGTATCCCCGTGCCCACTGTCATGCCTATTGCGTGCTGCTATGCGCATCAGTAGATCAAAAGCAAGGCTGCTCAGCATGTCATGTGGCTGGACTGCAGATGAAGTCTGGAGCAGCATTGAACCCTATTGCAGCCTGCCCGGCTACAGCAAGCCATTTAGAGCTAGTGCAAATAGCTCCAAGGCTGCAAAGGCTGGACACCCTACTACAGGTAGTCAAGCACCTCGCTTTTCCTGCTATCTGTCATTCCTGTCATAGCAACCATTTGCGCAGGACTGTGAGCTGCCCGCCTGTCACAAATGAAGCAAAAGCTGATACGCAAAGCTGATATATGCATGCATCCAAGAGACCTCATGAGTTGCATCATTGGGCGTTTCAAGTGCAGTTTGCATTTTTTTGACACGGTGATGATGCTCCAAGACAATCTGCACTTGCAAGTCAAAAAAACAAGCATTACATCTCAGCAAGCAGGCAATGGCTGCCATGCTAAATTGGCATGACAGCCAGGAATTGCTCAAGCAGAACATGAGTCCAAGCAGCAAATCACCCCACTGTTGTGTTGTGGGATCAGCAGAGGCTCAGAACCCATTTATTTTGGGAATGCAGTTGAATGCAATGCAAAAGCCTTGATTGCCATTCACAGCCTTTCATCTCTCGTGTTGTTGGTGTGACAGGCAAGTATGTATGGTGAGGAGGATGTAGACCCTGAGAATGGAGATGCTGTCATGTCAGACAAGATCACCTACTCTTTTGATGACATGCTGAGTCAAGTGCAGGTGTACAGACGTGGTCTGCTTCCTGAATGTGCAAATGCTGTTTTGAACAAAGTTGTTTTGTGGGTCTGTGTCCTGTCTCTCTGTCTCTCTGTCTGCCTGCCTGCATGCCTGTCTGTCTGTCCACTTGTCTGTCTGTCTGTCTGTCTGTCTGTCTATCTGTCTACTTATCTGTTTGTCTGTCTGTCTGTCATCATGGCTGTCATCATGGTTGTCATCATGTCTGTGTGTTTCGCTGGACAAGTATGCACTTGACCCTGTCAATCACAACGACGTCAGAACACTTGCAGGACAGGCTCATGGCATCATTGATGCAGGGGCTCATGGCATCATTGATGCAGAGACTCATATTGAGTTGCTGGTGTCTGACAAGACTGGTGTCTGCAGGCAAGTCCTGCAGAGCTGCAGCAAGCTCTCACTGACAGACATGCGGTTGAGCTTGATGGCGCATGGCGCACTGTCGACAAATCCTATATGGAGAGCTTGTTGGAAACTGCCCTGTTCCTGGCTATCCAGCAGGGCTGGTCTTACACGGCCCTGCCCCAACAGGACCTCGTAGAGGGCCTTCAGGCAAATCGTCATCATGCAAGGTAGGTGGATTGTTGCTGGCTGTGGTGCTGCATGGCAGTATTGAGGTCAACTGTATGTCTGTTGAAGACTCTGTTGCTTCTGCAACTGCTGTCAAACAAGCATCATCAGCATTCATGGGATGTGGTCTTTTGCGCGCTATGTAGCCTTCACTGCCTTATGTTTCAGAGCATATGCTGGCATGTCACAGTGTGCTGTGTACATGTGTTTCAGAGCATATGCTGGAATGTCACAGTGTGCTGTGTACATCATCTGTGCATCTACTGCTATAGCTCCACCTTCCTTAGATGTGACAAAGCTGTATGCCAACTGACAGGCTGGTGCACCATTTCCTGTCTGTGTATGCCCAGCAGCAGAGCGAAGGCATCTGGAGTCTGAAGGAGCCTATGGTAAGCATAAGTTGATTTCTTGCTTCCAATGTTTCTCATGTGCTTCTGACAGATACTGTCTGTGTGTGGAATGCACAGTGTACTCTACATCTACCTTGTTTTATGCCGCCCATGGTGGGCAGGGGTTGTTTGTGTGCTCCTCGTGACTAAAGGTCACCAGCTGACACCATTTGAACTAAGCACGTTTATGAACTAAGCGTGCATGTTACATTAACATCATGTGACCAGCGTCACAATGAAACAAAGCATGAGAGCTGTTGTCAGCCAGACAGCAGACATGTGCTCCATGAAGGGCCCAAGAAATGCCATGAGTAGTCATGTTGTGAACTGCCAGTTGCATGTCAATGGCACTGTTAACACGTCTTGACAGCTTCCATGCCGCAACTGCATCATTTTCATCTTTGTGCAGACCAAAGCTCAAGGCTCTTGCCACAGGTGTGCACAGTGTTTGCTGAGAGCTTGTTGCAGTCCAAGCCAAAATGGCAGCAAGAGGAGTTCATGGATGCTTGGCTCAATTCTGTCCCTCAGGTAAACGCATGTCTGACTGGACGCCCCAATCCAGCTCACAATGTGCTGTTTTGTAGATGAATGTCAACTTGCCTGAATATTCCTGCTTTGCTTTCTGAGTGCCTGCATGGCACTAGCCTTAGTTGACAAGCATTGCCTTGGGGCCGGTGTATCAGATTGTATCTGTAGCCTACTTTGCTGTGGTCTAATGTTTCCCAATATAGACTGGGCCAGCATAAGCTGAATAGGGAATGCCCTCCTCAGCACCGTTTTCAGCATGGTTTGCAGCATGACAACATAGTTTGCAGCAAATGCTTGCTGCTGGAAGCACAACCTCCATGGCTCAGCTTGCAGCTGCATTAGCAGACAGACACACAGACAGACAGACAGACAGACAGACAGGCAGGCAGGCAGGCAGGCAGGCAGGCAGACAGAGAGACAGACAGACAGACAGACAGACAGACAAGCTTGCAGACAGACAAGCTTGCAGACCCATCAAGCATCAGCACACTCTGAATTGCCCAGCCACAGAAAACTATATTTAGCGGCAGAACATAGCCGATTGCAACACACGTGACTACATTTGGTCTCGCGTAGTGACACACAGGGCAAGACTTGCATGGGCAAACCTCCCGTGGGACTCTCATTGCATCTGTATGCACTCAAATATGCCAACAACTGGTGTGGCATGTTTGTACAATACACCCTTGCTGTTACCCACTTAACTCCCCACGGACCAGGTGTGGGAATATAGATTTGATAGAAATGGTGTTGTATTTTTGTACATATGCAAGACCAACAGGGTCCTGGCAATGCTGATGATGGTAGCAATAATGCTTCAAACCAGGACACCTCTTGTTTGTTGTTTCCCTCATTGTCAAACACAGCTGGTTGTGGGTGGTCCCTAAACCCTAAACCCTAAACCCAACCATCATTGGACTCATGACCTCCCTGTGCAGTTTCTGACTGACTGACTGACCATAAACCAAGTGGGAAAACATGCGCCCTTATTGACTGAAATGACTGGGTGACTGATTGTTGCACAGGGCATGACGCCAGACCTGAGTATGTTGAGGGGAATGGCAGTGCAAGAAGACACGGGCACCCAGAAGCTGGTCAAGCTCTTCAATGTGCAGCAGCTGCCTTGTGAGCCTGCAGCGCGCTTCAAGGCTGTCTTTCAGGAGAGAGCACAGTGGAGCTGGCAGGACCTGCAGCCCTATGTGGAAGACCTGCAGGTATGGGTCTAGGCTAGGGCTTAGCACTGCTTCATGATTGGGTTTGATGTACAACACTGCAGCCCTGTGTGGAAGGCCTGCAGATATGGGTCTGGGGCTCAGTGCTACTTCATGATGGATTGTGATGTATGATATTGCCTGCAAAGTTTCCCTCAGTCCTCCAAGATGTTTTGGCTTTTGGCCTGGGTGACATTGCATGTAGAATAGCATCGTTGTAGCAACTCTTGGCGAGCCCCACATCATTTGTGCTTCAACACACCAAGGCAGATGTCCCCATAGCAACGATGCAGTCTGTGCACTGGAGAAAAGACAGTGCCATGTGACATGACATCTCATGTCATGTGCACCACACTGGCAGTGCATCTGATACAGCTAAGGGTTGACAGGCACCACGTCATGAGTGATGTATGCAGGGCCCAGGGCGCTCAGCAGAGGCACTCCTGTTGAGGTATGCTAGGCGAGTGCAGCAGGACCCTGGAAACCCTGTCATGTACAGTGCAAGATGACCCAGACACATGGTAGATTTCAGACTGGCCAAGACTCAATGAGCAACCAGAAACATGCGCTCCTAGCTTCTACATTTGTCTCATTCATGTGCACTTTCCACATTGCATGGTGTCAGTGGTCCTGGCCCCGTACTGCTTTGACATACATGTTTGTTTCCACTCCAAGCCTCCGACCAGCTGTCGAGTGATTGGGACAGCAATTCAGACTTGAGTGCACAAGGGTTGCAGCATGTCAGACAGTAGGTCTGAAGCAGCAGCTACCACATGAATGCTCATCACCATCCTGGTCACAAGAGATTGACATAAGTGACATCTGCTTCTTTGGGCATCCAAGGCTGTGCAACAGGAATCAACTTACGTCTTGATTATAAATCTTCTTAGAGGAATTCAAACTAAGTGTAACACGTTGCAACTCCAATTGGAGCTTTTGAAGCTAACTTTATGCTGCATCACCTTGCGTATGCAACATCAGTTCTTGGTGGGTGCATGTGCTGTGTATCTTGTGCAGGAATGTGATGGTCATCATGATCAATTTGAATAACAACAGCAGCATGGCAGTATGGGCAGCGGCGCTAGCACAGTTTGTCTTTGCAGATGTGTTTTATGACATCACGCATCATGTCTTACAAATCAGTTGAGCTGACAGGCTACCCTAGGCTAGGATAACGAGGTTCCATGTATATTGGCGTGCTGTGCAAAGTACAAAGTTCTCAACACTCTTCTGAAAACATAACTATGCATATACAATATACTCCCGCTGATTAGATATACCTCTACAGGCATTGCAGTCACTGTACGTCTGTAGGCACAGAGCATGCATATACATACACAGACTGCAGCATGCCTCAAGGCCATCAGGCCTGTAAGCATCATCATTGCACCATCCTGAATGTCAAGGATATCACATCTGTCAGGCTCACAGTACTGTGAGGTGTTCCAGCAGAGAAGAACAGCATATCTCCAGAGTGCATCACAAATTTCTTCGGACGAACAAGCCTCGACAGAGGATATTTAATATAGTCAGGATGATCCAGGTCTACTTGTGCTCTTCTGGCAAAAACATGACCGATTGGGTATGGATACAGATAATCTGTATGCTCTGGCGGTATCAATGTCACAGCCTTGCGCCCTTGCAGCATGACTAACAGGGTGTGCACTCCCATATCAAAATGCAGTGCATGCACGCTGCCGGCTGCGGTTGCCCGTAAAGTTGGGTTGTTGATCTTCCAAGAATGTGTTGATGTCCCTGCACATGTGCACAGCTCTTTTTCACTCAACACGTACACATACAGCTTTTTGCCAATCTCACAACTTGAGCCTGCACCAATAAGCAGACCAGTGTGGTCTGACAGTCTTCTTGATCTGGAGACAACTGACAGCTTCATGCACACATACATGACAGCTAGAACTGAATTGTCAGAATTGCTGGTAGGGCTCAGCATGTTAGGCATCCACAAGTGCCACAGTGCTAGCACAAGGTATTTGTGATAACACACAGAAGGTCTCACCAGCATCCATGGACACTTACATCAAGAGGCATGATGTATGTGAGTTGCAGTCACTATGCATGCAAGTTTGTATCCATGGCAGTGGTCTTGTGCAAGTCAAGCAGCAGATAGGGAACTTTCCTGAATGTTGAGCATTCCAGCATGAGGAGGGCAAGCTGCGAAAAGCCTCTCTCAGCTTCAACTCCTCATGAGGTGTGCCTTGAAAGTAATGAAACTCACGCCTATAGTGTCTAAGATGTGATGTATTGCTGCCCAGTGCGGTGAAGTCATGGTATGTCATCCAGTCAAGATAAGCTGGTGCTGTCTGGTTGCGTTCCCTGGCTTGTCTGATTTTGGTGTTGTTAGTCAGCACAAGAAACGTTGGACTGGGCGAGGTGGTCACAATACCCCTGCAAGCGTTACAGGCTGTTGTTTGTGAGCAGCATTGGTCCAATTACTTTCACTACCACACCAAGGTTGCACGTGCACAGGTGTTGCAAGAGGCTGTCATCAAAGCAGATTTTGCATTAAGGGAGGATCTATGGTCACACCTGTAGGTGGAATTTGTGCCAGCTTGTGGCTGTTGAGCAGTATGCAATGCATCCCAATGTGAAGCTCCATGGCGAAGCAACAATGCTGTGCCCTGGCGCTGCCACTGCATGTCATACGCTGGTTCTAACCCTGCTGTCATGCAGCAGCTTTTCATATTATTTCTGCAGCTGCAGATGTTAACATGTTCAATGCTGCCAAATGCAACAAGCCAGCATTGCTTGTCGCCAATACAGTCGTAAGTTGGTTGTACTGCAGTTTGTGACCTGTGCCAACAAAGACTTCACATCGTTGCATGGGTGCAGGGACTGAGCGAGGAAGTTCCAGTCCCTTGTGCAGAGTGTTGATGAGTCTTCAACGGGCACCTGCCGAATCATATTGCACGGGTTCAGATCCGACGACAAATGCACGTTTGCACTCAACGATACACCATACCAACACGTAAGCAATACGCTGCAACTCAAAGGTCACCTCCATCAAGTCCGGTGGCAAGGTACGCAAGCTGCAAAACGTTAGCAAAGCAAGTACGACGAGGGGGCTGATGCATGCTGCTTGCCGAACCAGCGGCTTCGTGCGTCGTGGACCATACGGCGTGGCTCTGCCAGTACGGGTACGCGAATGCATAGTGTGACTTTTGATCGCCGGCATGCATTTGGGGCCGCCAGCGACACAGTCCGGTGCGAGAAAATGTGCCAACATGCTGCACAGGCCGGCACACGCACCTCTTGCCTGCCCGATCATCGACCTGCTGCGTAAGCCGGACGCACATGGATGGCACATGACAAGCACATGGTCTATTGTTCAGGATATGCAGTGATGCCTGATGATATAAGGCCCTGTCCAATGAGCTTTCTGAGGTTGCCGGTGCACCTAACTGCGATGAGCTAGGCGATCAGTCTCATGCGTCTCATGTGTCAAGCTGTCGAGTCACGCAATTGTTCAGAATGTGACGTTGTAACGTTGTGACTGGTCGCAACGTGCATGTGCTGCATGTCGGCACGTGCCCACGTGCGCAACTCCGAAGCCTGATATAAACTGCATGTAAGATGCCCGACTGCACAAGACAAGCCACACAGCCTATCTACACAACGTCGACTTTCAGGTCTTGTACTGCATCGGTTCAGGTACATGTGTATGAATCCGTTTTGCTTGCCGCGCCCCGACCTGCCTGCAAGCACTAACGAGTAGTTGTTACGATCTTTATGATCAAGCTGGTTGTATCTGGCCGGCTCCGGCACTGTGCACTGATCTGTGTTGCCTTTATAGTGTATTTCATGGCATCTCACACTCAACCGTATGCTCAGGAAACAAAGACAAGTTCGGCATCATGACGTCGGTCAACTTACGCTCGGCAATCATTCTGGCCACGCTGATACTCGGGGCGTCTCTTGGTGAGTTTCCCATTCCTTGGTCCAAGCGTCATACATCTTTGATGGCAAGTGTCATGCGCACGCACAAATGCAAAGCTGCATGGTTGATTCTGCGCACGGCTTGATGCAGCACGATCTAGGTCGATCGCAACTGTTATTTTGCATACCTGCGGCAACGCGCGCGCTTGTCAGGCCGACTGTTCGTGACTGGTTGCTGCTGTACAAACCAATGATGTTGTGCATGATTGCAGGGCACGGACGGACGATATCAGCCCCTCGCAAGCTTCTGCAATCTTCAGGTGTGACTTTTGAATTCGCAGAATCGGTGTTTAAATTGTCATTACTTTTGCCGCTCACAGCTTTGTACAGACTTCTGACGTGGTGATTGAGTGCTTTCAGTGCAAACACTCGGCGGAAACGTGCAAACCTTTGAGGATGAGGCCAACGCCGACGTCGCAGACACCCTTATCGATGATGCCCTTGGTCAGCAATCCTTCTTCTGTATACCAAACAATTGTCACGCTGTTCAATGTGTCTGACATAGCCTGCGGCACTTCAGCTGCAGCAGACTTGTAAATCTCACTGTGCTCACTCTGCCTTGTCTGTCTTCAGCATACTCGTGCTGCGTACTTTGGCACATGCTGGCGCAGATGGATTCCTGACACGTGTAAATGTCTACAGATGTGGGCAGTGGTCGCAGCAATGGCGCAGATGGCACCCTAGGCAAGCCTGATGGGGGTGCAGCCCCCTCAGGCACCAATGCTGGGGCTGTCAACCCTGGGAGTGGCAGGAGACTGAGCCAGCTGCAGCCTGGTGCTCTGCAAACCACCATTGGGGATGCCCAGACTGTTGAGGACCAGGCCAACGCTGACATTGCTGATGTTGCTGCTGATGACGCACTAGGCACGTTGATTGCATACTTGCGTCCTGATACTGCTGGGTAGTCAGTAACACTGTGTGTCATGCATGCTACACATCCATCACTAATGTTATGTGTTGTGGCACACGCAATGCTGCATTGTTTGTGCACCCTTCTGCCGTTGTGTACAGTGCGATACTCAATCACAGGTGTCAGTTGACCACTGCCAGCCTTTCCATGCTTGACAGTTGACCCTTACATCCCATAGCTGCCTTTCCTGCTGCTGGCTGTTGCAGCTGCTGCTTCGTTTTCAAATACGTGTTCTGGCATGATCTCTCAATAACATTTTGCTGCTGCTGCTGCTGCTGCTGCTGCTGCGCTGCTGTGTTGAATCTGATAGATTTTTATGTGAATTGCCCACAAATCAGGCGGAATGGTTTGCTAAGCTCACACGACATTTGTTGGCTGCAGACCTGATCAGTGGGCGAACCAATGGCGCTGATGGCCCGGCCCCACCAGGCAGGAGACTGCATCAATTGCAGCCCACTGCTGATCAGACCACAGTAGGAGATGTACAGACAGCAGAAGACCAAGCCAACGCTGATGTTGCTGACAGAGTTGCTGATGATGCTCTTGGTAACATGCATAGCCTTGTTCTGCTCATGGAAATTCATGATACTGTGCACATGTAGTACAATGTGCACATACATACCTTGCCATGTATGCTCTGCAGCTGAGTTGTCTGGTTGCAGCAATGGTGAATGACTTACTGACCAACTGCCTTGTCAGCTTATCAGTCTAGCTGATGTGCCCATTTGAATTCTTTGCGGTTGCAAACCTTGCTTGGGATGATGTACCTCAAACATGCTTACGATTACCATTTGAATGGCAACTCTGTTCTCAACAATGCAGACGTTGTGAGCGGCCGCAGCAATGGATATGGTGACACCAACTCATTTGGCAGGAAGCTGTTGCAGTCTGGTGAGTGCTCTGTCATTCTACTGCTGGACAAACATCCTCGGCTCATCATGACTGTGCATGAACTTTCATGCATAGAATTTACTGAGATCATCAATTTGGCCTCGCCCCAGCAATGCAATCTGCAATTTTGTACAGCTTGGTGCTGCTTGTTTGCACAAGCAGGACTCCACACACATTGTCTCTGCAGGAGCGTTATGGGACAAGCGCAGTTATTCTCACATATCCTGCAGCTTGCATGATCAGCAATGCACTGCAGCGTTTTGATGTGAATTCTGTATCTCTTTGATTGTGTGCAATGGCGCAGGTGAAGTGCAGACTGTTGGCGGCAATGTGCAGACCCTTGAGGATGACGCCAATGCAGATGTTGCTGACACCCTCATTGATGATGCCCTAGGTGAGTTGAGCACTTCCTGATGCTCGTTTGGCATCATCTACACAGCCTGTTAGGGCTGTGTTCTCCGACATGAATGCAGCATCGTGAGCATGACTTCATGAATCTGGCATATGAAGTTCCATTTGTTGCCGCGACCACGACGCATTCTATGTCGTGACACATGATTTTGGGCAAGTGAGTTGCAGCTTGGAAAGCTCAGCAGATACTTATGGTCTCAGTGTATGGCCTGAGCATGGCCATGCACACACTGTGTACACATGCTTGTCTGACCTGTAGCATGTGACTGAAGCCAGGCAGGCTGGCATGCTGACCTGAATGGTATACATTGCAGATGTGGGCAGCGGACGCACCAATGGGGCAGATGGTACCCCAGGCAATCCTGATGGGGGTGCAGCCCCCTCTGGCACCAATGCTGGGGCTGTCAACCCACCCCCTGGGAGTGGCAGGAGGCTGAGCCAGCTGCAGCCTGGTGCTCTGCAAATCACCATTGGGGATGCCCAGACTGTTGAGGATCAGGCCAATGCTGATATTGCTGATGTTGCTGCTGATGACGCCTTAGGTATCATAGTGCAACTTTAGCACTCCCTGTTGTTGCATGTGAGGTGCAGCAAGAGCACCAAAGCCAGCGTCAAATTCAAAGTGAGCATAGTCTTGGGTGACGGCATGACACAGGAATCAACTTTTGAAAACCCATGCAGAGCTTATATCACAACCCAGTGCATTTGTATGGGCATGTTCCCTACTGCTTGTTGGGGGCTGCACAGCCTTACAGCCTTACATGGAAGGCAGCGCAGTGCTGGTCCAGCCTCTACATCAGCTAATGCGTTTGGTGAATTTGACACGCGCATTAGACTCTTGATCAGAGAGACAAAGCTTGTCCTGCACGTACTCAGCTCATCATGAGCTGAAGAGCGTTTTATTATTATTTATTATTAATATTACTATTATTATTATTGTTATTATCACTATTATTATTGTTTGTATGCAGACTTGGTGAGTGGCCGTACCAATGGTGCTGATGGGCCAGCTCCTCCTGGTCGCAAGCTCCTGCAAGCTGGTAGGTTCAGGCATAAGTACTAAGCGACTGGTGTTGGAATGGATAAGTGCGGTGCAAAACAGCAAGATGCACCACCTATTGTTGCAGCTTCCTGATGAGCACAACACTCTCTGACACATTGATGGTATCTGACGTGGACATTCCTGCACCAGGAGCAAGTTGTGCCATTGCAGTAGGCAAGTGGTTCCATACATACAACATCAGTTGTCACACATTTGGTGACAGCATATGTGATGTTTTGTGGGCTGCTTGCTGCTTGCATGCATGGTTCTCTATGCCTTGGGTATTGAAGGTGTTGTGCACTGGTGCAGGTGAAGTGCAGACTCTTGGCGGCAATGTGCAGACCCTTGAGGATGAGGCCAATGCAGATGTTGCTGACACCCTCATTGATGACGCCCTAGGTAAGTTGCTGCCCTGCTGCAACATGTTCCTCCACTGCACAAGCCCACAGATGCCCACAAGCCCACAGATGCCCACAAGCCCAGAGATGCCAAAATTCCGCAGAATAATGGGCTTGGCTGCAAGTTGCATGTGCTACAATAATACACATCACAGGTCACTTTTGTTTAGGCAGCAGATTGTGTCATCTTGCTTTTCCTTGACACCCAGCAACTGGAAGTATATTTGTATACATTGTCACATAGTTCTGCTTGATGTATAACCCACATGGCCATGTTCAGAAAGTGTGCTTCACTGGTCTGCTGCAGATGTGGGCAGTGGCCGTAGCAATGGCGCAGATGGTACCCCAGGCAAGCCTGATGGGGGTGCAGCCCCCTCTAGCACCAATGCTGGGGCTGTCAACCCAACCCCCGGCAGTGGCTAAGCCCTGCTATACACTACTACGCAACATGACATACTCATAACAAGGTGATTCTCTCTGTCTCCCTTGCTTTTGCCACACAATCTTCATGACTGCTTCTGCACATGGCTTGGCATGGTGTGTCAATGGAGATAGAGACAGCAACACAATTTTCTTGTATGTTGTGAAACTCTTCTGTTGTCAACAGCAATATATATGCAAACGCCCAATGCTGTAGTACAGTGTGAAGTTGCAGATATTGGACACTGTTGTGTGACGCTTGTATTGTTGGCTTGCAGGAAGGAATTTTGTTCAATTTAATCAATCTTGTGAAGGCCAATTCCCCTGAAGTCGTATTTTGTACAAGCTATAGCATGCAGAGCATTTGATACATTTGGTGTCTTGGAACAGCAATGCAGCTCAGCTGCTGCAGCAGTTGCAACTTGAATAATATGGTCCAGCCTCAACCACCCCAGGTGAAGACACAGCTACTCAAGGCAGAAGAAATCTTAAACACATCAAGACAGGTCATGTCAACGTTACTTTGGCATTGGACATGGTAGTGAGCTGGTCACAAACTTGTTTGCTTAGCTTGAAGTTATACCCACCACTAGCCTGGTAAGGTCTCAGTATGTTGTTGCCAGCTATTAAAACAACATCGTACTATGTACCATCATCATTGTTCCTTTCACTTGGCAACATGTTTGAGGTTGAAATCAAGTATATGCAGTGGGTTGTGGTCAATGCTGAGTTGTAAAATATTTGCACATTCCACCATCTGTACCACCTTCTGAAGAGATCATGTCAGCTCAACGAGCACGTCCAGGTTCTCTGCATGACTTCCAAGACCAAGAAACAAATCTCTACATGAAAAATATGTGTGCGATAGTGTGACCATTGAAGTTGTGTGCAAACAGCTGGTTTGCAAAGCCTCCTTATGCTTGTCATGCAGAGGGTGATCCACATTGAATGCACTTTACCTTATGCCATATACTGGTTCGTACTTCTGTGTCCTTGGTACAAACAGTTCCTGGTACACACAGAACAGTTGTTCCTTTGATAAATTGAATCTCAGATACACGTCCCCAAGCTTGCACTGATTTGCAGAGCCTGGAGAAGAGCCTGGATCCAGGTGTTCATTTAGCTGACCGACTCTTGCTGCAAATATGTGATTACGTTGATGAAGACTGCCCTGATTGGTCTCCAGAGACGTTTGACTCAACTCCGGTTTGGACATGTTTGTACAGTCTTTAGGGGTTTGGAGGTTGGCGTACTTTAGGGCGCCTGTGTTCAAGACCTACATATCGTGTGTTGGTTATTGCAGAACTTTTGCAAGATCTTCAAAGGAGTCCTGTCCGACATTCAGCGTGACAAGGATGTGCATCAGCATTGGCAGAGTATCTAGTGGATAGACAAGCTTGTGCATGGCCCCTCGCTATATTGCAGTGCACATTAGCCATGCCAATGTTGGTGGCTGCGATATTCTCATGCGAGCAGAATCTGTCCCTAGGTAACATCACAGTGAACAAATCAGATGCTGCTTCAATATGTGGCAATGCAATAAACTACAGCTGGTCAGTGTCCATGGATACTATTTAACCTAGTGCAGTATCAATAAATGCAGTGCACATTTCTCTTGCATGTTACTACACTGCCAACAGTCACTCAAGAATGTGCTGCATGTGCAACAGCATTGTCTCTGCTGACTGCCTCGGTTTTTGCATTCAAATTCAACTTGGTGACGACTGCTGTTATGTCATCACATGTCCGACCTCCTTGGATGGCCGCCCATCTTTCTCTAGATACTTGCAACAAACGAGCTACGCCCTGCTCAACATCATCTGGATATAGTGCTACAATCTCCACAGCTTCCTGTAGCACACAATGCGCCTCAGTATACACTGCAACAACTTTGCTGCAATCACAATCTGAAGCAGAGACAAGTTCTGATGGCAACGTTAAAACCCGCCTGCCTGTCATAAGTACAGCAGGGTGCGTGAGGCAAGCCTCTTCTCTCATGCAGAAGCAGCATCTCAAGCAGCATGCTGTAGCGTGTCCAGCAACAGAGCAAGCTGCAACTTATGGAGAGACCAACCTGCTGAGTCAGTAGGCAGGCATCCATGCATGCAGGTTGAAGAGCTCTTTCAAAAAGTCAGAAAAGACATGGGCGCCGACCTGTGATGATACCAACTCCCACACTCCATCTGACGCAACGATGAGATACTGATCTTCAGGTTGCAGGCTGTGCATGGTGACATCAGGCTTGTGAGTCACACCAACTTCAACAGCCATCTTGTCGCCAAAGGCTCTTGAGCAGGCCAGCCCAGGGGACCAAGAATACTGCAGGTACACCCTGAAGGGGCCGACTGGCTCTTTTGTCCTTTCTGCAACACAAGTCACAACACGAATGTGTGATTGCTGTGCTGCCAGATACGGCATGCATGTTCTGTCCTTTCTGCAACACATGTCACAACACTTGCTGAACAATTGTGTGCCTGCTGTGCTGCCAGATACGGCATGCATGTTCTGTCCTTTCTGCAACACATGTCACAACACTTGCTGAACAATTGTGTGCCTGCTGTGCTGCCAGATACGGCATGCATGTTTTGTCCGTTCTGCAACACAAGTCACAACACTTGCTGAACAATTATGTGCCTGCTGTGCTGCCAGATACGGCATGCATGTTCTGTCCTTTCTGGAACACAAGTCACAACACTTGTTTGGACAATTGTGTGCCTGCTGTGTTGCCATACACAACATGCATCTGTTGTTTTTTCTGCACCATGAGTCATGATACTTGTTGCAACGCCTGTGTCATTGCCGTTTTGCCATCTGCAATATGCAAACAGGCCAGGCCAGATGACCAAGAATGCTAGTACTAGGCGCATCCTTTTCTCAGGTACAAATCTGAAGACAGCTTCTCAAACTTGCATTGGCGAGCAAGCTTGATGAAGTGAAGGGACAAGTGTGAGTGGCCTCTTCAAAGGACCTTGAGGCACCAGACAAGCAGCTCAGCTTGAGCGCACAGCTTGCTCTGGCCCACAATCACAGCATATCAGAGCAGCAGCAACCTCGCAGATGCTTTTTGCAAGGACACAAACCCAACAGACGCTCATCATACCCTGTAAATTCATTAAGCAAGGCAGCCAAAGACTTCTCAGGAAACAGACTGCAGCAAATTATCTATAACAACAGCAGTAGCCCAAATGCTGCAGCTCTGATGCAAACTCTGCAGGTGCAGCTCTGCAGCATCATGTGGAGGTGACTGTCAACAACAACAACAATGATAATCATGATAAATAGTAATAATAATAACGATAATAGTAACAATGCAATAATAATAATAATAACAATAATAATAAAATTTGCTTTCCAGCTCATGATGAGCTAGGTACATGCAGGACAAGTTTTGTCTCTCCAAAGCAGTCTGCCTTGCGCATCATCTGGAGGGTGACTGCTGTTACCTGAGACAAGTCTGTCCACTCTGCCACCAGCTTCATTGATGCGCCTGCACTCTCCAGGATTATCAGGCTTGTGGTCCTCAGTCAGCTCTATGGCCTCCAAGAAGCTCTGGCCATCCTCATTGGAGCGCAGCCGCCCTAGCACCATTCTGGAATCCCCAGCCCAGGCTGTCGCAATCCTGCACATGTTTTACGTACAGGTCAGGTTTGACACAAACGCCATTCTTCTTTGAGGGGATCAGTAGGGCTGAAGAGGCAACGAGAGGCTCAGACACCATCCTCGAATCCCCTGCCCAGGCTGTCGCAATCTTACACATGTTTTACGTACAGGTCAGGCTCGAACACAAACTGGGACTAGTAGCTTGATCTTGTTGATGAGTTCTGTTGCCGGTTACGTAGATCTCATCAACAGTAGGCCGAGGTCTAAGATACCGCCAGGCTGTGCTTGCTGACATGCTGACTGACTTTAGGGAGAGACAAGCACTCAATGAAAGAAATAATATGCTGGATTGCCTGAGGTGCAAGCACTAATTGGTACCACTTCACCCTACAGCCTGAACCTTGGCCTTGCGGCCAGGAGTGCCTGCATGCTGGAAGTAAGTTCATTCTTGTTGTTGCAAGAGGGTTCTGTGTTGCAAAATTTTCTCATGATGGGTGAAGCTTTGCGCAACCTGTGCCAATTGAGTGCTTTACCCATGGCGTCGATGGAATCTTTTTGTGCAGTTTAGTGTACAGTTCCAATGGCTGTACAGTCAACCTTTGGCACACAAAGACACTGCCTTTTGTCCCACCAAAACCGCCTCTTCATGGTGGGATTCACACTTATTTATGCTTGGGGACTAGGATCAGGCCATTCTTCTTCAAGGGGATATCTTGGTAGAGCTGAAGAGGCAATCAGAGACTCTAATACAAGAGATCATGGCTGAAAAGCACGAACAAATGTGATGCATCAGTCGAGAAGGACTCACCAGTCTGAGGTGACAATGCTGAGTACAGCTGTGGTGCCACTGCGAGTCAGATCCAACGGCGAGCTCTCCAGCTCAGCTTCTGTGAAGTCAAAGGCGTTCCTCAACACCTGCACAAACACACACGATTGATTCACATGCACAGAAAAGGGTTTCAGTCCTCATAAAAGGCTTTCCAGTATTGCCTAGCTGTGAAAACAGCCATCAGCTTGCACAAAAAAGTCTGGAGATGCCTATACCAGCTGAACTTCACGCCGTTTTAGCGGAAGTGTTTATAATCGTCAATACTTTTTGTGTTCCTCTTTCAAAACAGGCACATGAAGTACACCAAAATTATGTTCTCCGTATCCTTTTTTTCAACAGCTTTGGTTGAGTAGCCTCACCAGCTGTCTGTGAACAACAGCTTTACTGATCACCTGCATGCAGATCTCCCAAAAGAGCAAGGTAGTCAGAGCAACACAGCATCATGGGCGGGAAGGCATGCTGGCAAACATCATGTCAAGTCTGCAGCCTGGTGTACTGTCAGCTCGCTGCAGCCGAGAGCTCTTTCCAAGAACCCAATACCAAAGAGCGCAGCAGAATTGGCAGCAAAATAATATAACTTCTGTGTGTTTATTGCTTGCATGGCTTGGAAAGACAAGACTTACCCCGCACAAACCCTAGCTCATCACGAGCTGCAAACCGATTTTATTATTATTTTTATTATTGTTATTGTCATTATTACTGCTATTGTCATTATTATTATTGTCATTATCATTATGGCTTGGGCCACGACATCCTGATGCGTTGCCATACTGCATGCAGCACTGCACATCAAGTTGTGCAGCGTTCTCATCAGAGCGACATTCATTCATTTGTTCATTTGATTACACACTAAACATGCATCTCCCCCAGACGGTCAGGCCAGTACAGCCCTGGGTGGCTCCCTGTATGAGGTCTTGTCTGAGAATGCCAACAATCATGTGTGCAACAAGTCAGCATACAACTAGCAACATGTACAAACAGCTAGCATATCAACTATGTCATATGTAAACAGTAAGCACTACCAACAGTAACATGCAGTCAAGAAAGAGTCAAGACAGCAGGTGTACCATTTCAGGGTCAGAGCCGTTCATCTTGCGCCCATCAACATCCTTCAAGGCTTTCAGCATGCCGTCCCGGACTATGGAGGCAACCTTGCCCCCCCACATGCCATGCCCATCAAAGACCCCCATCACTGACCAGCCATCGTCTCTGTTCAGCTGTAGAAGAAACTTGTCCTGATTCTCCTGAGACACGAGACAAGAGGCATCAGCACATGCGCCCAAGCATGCTCTGCAGAAAGGAAACGAAAAGACAGGAAAAGAAAAGAAAAGAAAAGACCAGACTACGGCTTTTAGCGTCAATCTAATGAGAAGCCAGCATGCTCTGCACATTGACCTTGGACTACAGACATGATGCCGCAAGCTACTTAGCACTATGTAGTAGACAAGCCATGGGACTTGCTCAGCTGTTACTCAGACGCTGATGATCTCACATGAGTGGCAATGAATAGTACACTCATTAAAACCATAGCTGTTTTGGCCTGTTCTGCAGCGTGTATCACAGGTCTCATCATGCAGCAGCTGTCTGTGGGTATTATTCTCACCAAATGCAACCGTCTACCTTCAGAGACACTTAAAATGCATGTCACAGACACGCTCTGCAGCAATCAAAGCATCTAGCAGGCTCAACCCTGAACGCGCCTCTTCTAAAACATGACCATGTAGCAATGGTGTCCGACCTTTTTCCAGCCAGAGTTGAGCCGGCCGCCTCGGGAGACAACAGCAATGTCAAGGAAGGCATCTTCAGAGCGCACGTGGTCATCCTGATCGAAGGCAATGGGCTTCATTGCCAGCTGACTGTCCCATTTGAGAACCATCTCTGGGTTGCCCCTTGTTGATGCCTGCATGCACATTGTGAGTCACAGTAGTAACACCAAAGTACGCCACACTTTGACATAGAAAGGAAGAGAAAAGACTACACCTTCCGGCGTCACTTTAATGAGAAGCCAGGTGTTATACTAGGCTGCCTTGTATACTATAGTTTATCAGCATTGAGAGTGTCAAAATCCATGTTACAACGCAAACCTGATCATGTTCTGAAGACATAATGGATCAATACCGAGAATGATGGTGCTATTTGAACAATATTTCATGTATTGATATAGCACATATATGTGCATGAGATCAGGCACTGCAGTTGCGCAATTGACATGGCCTGTGTAGTGACAGGTTAAAGTGAATGAAACAAGGACTGCCACAACCAGCTGCTACTGCCACTACCAGACTACATGGCAGCTGAAACCTGATTTCACAGAGGTCCCACAAGCTGACCTTTCAGTCCTACATGTACAAAGAAGACTGCAACAAGCCAAGTGCAAGGCAAAACACCTCTGTGCCCACAGGAGTCAAGTATCAAAAGTGCCAATGTGGCGCTGGGACATGCACACAGGCTGCCAGTCATGCAACAAACACTCACATGCACAGTGTCAGCAGCTCTTTTTAATCCCGAAACATCTATCTTAATTCAGAAACGTCATCCCTTCACTGAAAACCTAAACTCAGAAACGTCCGGGGAGAGTAAGAACGCGTTTCTACATTGTGGAGATGTTTCAGGTCTGCAAGGCAAGGGCAACAGCAACAGCTGACCTCTTCATGAGATTTTGCCCTGATGGTGTCAGGATCCAAATCATCATCAGCAGACTGCATCATATCTGCAGGGCCTCCAGCAGAAGGCGCCACTGGCAGCTCTGTTTCCTCATCGCCGGCACCTGCTCCATCACTTGACCCATTAGCGCTGCTGTTGATAGCTGTGGATGTGTGGTGTGGGGCCGGGTGTGGGGCCGGTTGGGCTTGTTTCAGGGGTGCAGCTCGGGCTTCTAAACTGATGCTGCGCCTGGAGCCTAACCCACCAGCCCTGCAGCCACTCAGCAATGTTGTGGATAGCCAGCGTGACTCTAGCACCAACGTGGCATCTGTATAGAGGTTGTGGGGTTGTGCATGATTGTAAGATAGCCAGCGCAGATACAGATACATGTCACATGCACATATGTGGATCGAAACAGCAATGAGCATAGCTCAGCTGTTGATGAAGTGCCTCCATCCCAGATTCACACTCAAACACTCTGATTGCGCTGCTGCCATAAGTCACAGCGCCAAGATCTGTGTCGGATGGCAGCAGAAGTTGCATTTAGTGTGTGGCATGTGCATGGCATGTGTACAGGCCAAGCTAAGCCAAATGCAGCATTTGGGCTGTAGCAACTTTCGCTCACTTAGGAGAAGCAGGATCTGTAGTGTGCCGCATCTTGCCTAAGCCTTTGCTGCGTGTCTTTGCTGAGGGGCTGCTACCTTCAGCATCTGTTGTCCAGCGTCTGTGACTGCCACCAATGGCACTAGCTGTGGTACTGTTTGCAGAGGTTGAGGGGCTAGAGCGTGCATTCAAGTCTACGCCAGACCTGAAGAGACCCGAAAGAGAAGCTGGGTCTGGCTGGTTGCGCGCTCGGCTGCTGATTGTGCTTGCTCTGCTGCTGGCGGAAGAGGATGAGGCAGATGCTGAAGCTGAAGTGCTTGTAGCACGAGCCTGATAGCAAAACAGCAGCATGGGTGTGACGCAAAAACAAAATATGCTGTGCCAGCTATAGTTGCAGAGAGGCGGGGTCATGCAAGTTGAATAAGCCAGCTGCAACACGTGAAAAGGAACCTGTGATGACTGAGCGC